>Ga0136642_1000001_pt1 | contig 238143 bp, 202 predicted proteins | sample LowCatLa1302831Y_FD_115313 | JGI IMG/M metagenome (GOLD analysis project Ga0136642, IMG submission 115313) | Freshwater microbial communities from Lower Cathedral Lake, Yosemite National Park, California, USA - 13028-31Y | ecosystem: Environmental > Aquatic > Freshwater > Lake ... | reverse complement strand
GTCATGTCTAATTCTCTGTTCTAGAGTCGGTTGTGACACTGTTTAAAGTGCCTACTATGCGGACCATACGACTTTATTCTCAAAGGAACCGCCTGTATAACAAATCGCAACGTCCACTCTAATTCGTCAGGGATTACTACTGGGTATTGCGGCAGGGCGGCGGAGATTTAAAAAATGCTGATAAAACTGCGCATCTAAATCTATATGTTTTCCGAGCGCGACTTGCTCTTCCTCGCTAAAAACATACGAGGCGATCTCCGTTTTCTCAAACGCGCCCCGCTCCGGCCGGAAATAGCCATCACTAGCCGTATTTCGACACGGAACTTTGGCGACTCCGTCCCACTGCAACAGTGATAACAGCTGCCCCATCGAAGCATCCATATGCTCCACAAAACCTACGAATGCTAAACGTTCGGCATTTTTTATCGCTCGCTCAAGTGCGCGGTCCGGGGCTACTAACAGTTGCCCCTGTGCGGAATAGTGACTAGGGTCACCAAACACACGCACGTAAACATTATTAATGTTTCGGAATACCCCGTTACCTGAGCAGCGAAAAATTTCAGCTAACGTATGAGTTTTTGCAAACTGAACGTGACGAGCATGTTCGGGATTCGCTTCGATCCACTCCCAAGAATGAGCTCTCCAATAGCGTACGAGAGACACCACCCGATCTAGGGGGTTCCTTAAAAACGTAAAACAAGTCGCGTGCGGCATAGCCGCCACGACTGTCGCATAATTGAAATGCCCAGCGAACACATGAAATTTCTGAATCTCAGCCTTGGATAAGTTTTTAATATCGCTATCAAATATATGCTTGCAAAACTTCTCAGCTCCACACTGGCGCCTTAAGACTTCAGTGACACTCGTACCTGCAGTTTTAGGAATATGTATAAATACCTTTCGCAATCAAAACGCTCCTCAGTCAGATCTGGTCGAAAATAAGTCCTTTGACCAATTTGTCAACGAAGCGGACAATTCTGATCGCTTAACCTTGCCTTGGCAGTACCCGGTCTACTTAACGGCGCGGGAAATGCTCAAACAGCAACAGTTAAGGACACTGAAACACCATTCCTGGGTTGCCTAAGGCTATAGAGAATAGCAAAGCCCTACTGGGATGGGCAATCACATACAGTAGATGTCTCATGCCCGTTTTTTAGCTTTTGCGCGATGTTGTCGGCGATCCTGTGAATAAAGTGCTAACCGACTAGCCCGCTACCGAGAGCAATACGGCGGCGAGTGGTTAGCCACATGCCACGCCGCAAGTCGATTTTATAGGAGCATGCGTTTAAGTTCGGTTAAGCGTGCTTACGCAATTCGGTGGCAAACTTTCCAAGCGTTAACCCCTCAACCCATGACGCATTCGCGAGGTTGAGCAACTTCGAGCGCTCGCTCTTAGCGTTGAGTGCGGCGATATGCATCGCGGCCCCTTCAATCGTCTTATAACTTAGCCCGACACCAGCTGCTGTGATAGTAGCAAGTGGCCCCCCTGCAGCGTAAACCACTGGTATACACTGCGCGCGAAGGGCTTCTGCTACCGCCAACCCAAAATGTTCAAACTTTTCAGGAGCCTCTTCCTCAACAGACCCAAATCCAGCACAGTGCACAAGGACATTAGCAGCAAACATACTCTCTATCACTTTCGCAGACGATGCGTTCACCAATAATTCGACGTTCCCGAGACAAGCTGCCCGCTGCTTGATTTGAGCAAAATACGCGCGTGACTCTTCATCATCGTCAACCCCACCGACTAGCGTTGCTTTGACATTGAACCCTGTTAGCACACGAACTCTGGAAACAATATCAAGAAAAATATCCTGTTTTTTCGTGTGGCCATGCACAAAAAAACGACCCACATTAATCAGATGCAGCCCATCGTCTTTCTTATGGCTTTTTTTGTCGAATAACGGAAAGTTAACGGGTGGGTTCACAACCACTACTGGTGGGGGGTCTTCAGTACCAGCCTCGCGAAGACGTTGCTCTGTCCATTTAAAAGTGTATTCAGAGTTTACGATGATCTTATCGTAGGCTTTAAGCGCATTGACGTTACGCGCAGCGTTCAACGAGCGTGGCGAAGGAAAAGGAAACTGGAGATGAAGGAGATTTACTTCCGCAACCGCAGCCACTTCCGGCACGAGATCATTGCTCATTGAGAACAAGATCTTTGGCGATCCCGCTTGGATCAATGGATCATTTATATCTGACACGATCTCAAAATCAAACTCCTTTAGCCCCATAGCGTGGAGCGTAAACTTGACTCTCGCACGGCTACAACCATTAGGCAGGCACAAAACAACCCGATACTTTTCGGCAAATATTTGTGCTGCGCTTAAGAAATAGCGCTCGCCGCCGCCAATTCGGATGTCAAAGGGGCTGTAGAGCACGGCCATTTCCGTATGTGGTCGCTTGACTGTCTTCTTGCCCGTAGAAATAGTCGGCTTAATGTAAGCGTCTAGGCCACTAGCTCCAAGCCACCGCTTCCAAAAAACTTCCTTATTTTTCGCAATGAGTGACTGCATGCCAGAAGCACCGAGAAACTCTTTAGTCGACGCGTTCTCAATGTGTATAGCCCGTAGGCGAGTCGAAAGATATATGGGAAAACCCGCCTTGACTAAGCGCTGACACAGATCTGTATCCTCGTAATAAAATGGTTCGAAAATAGGGTCAAAGCCCGCTACACATTCCAGCGCTTTGCGGGAAATTAACAAACATGCCGCAGATGCGTAACCCACTTGCTCTAGAGAATCTGACTTCGTTACAAGCGAACTTGGCGTCCCCTTGTAGCGCTGAATGACTTGCCCACAACTGCTGACTATTCCACCGCATTCTTGCGTGGAGCCGTCTGGAAAAAGAAGATGCGCGCCAACCACATGTGCATCAGCATTGTGCGCGAGAAGTTTCTTAAGCTCTTTCCCATAGTCGTCAGCGAGGAAACAATCATTGTTTAGAAAAAGTGTAAACCGACCTTTCGCTAAATCTACTCCAATATTGTTTCCTTCACCAAAAAACTTGTTTACAGACATCTCCTGCAAATTAACATCAGCTGATCGTTTTAATAATCGATCTAGGCTAGTAAAACGTGCTTTATCGCAACTGTTATCGACTAGTATAATTTCGTAGTCTAGGCCCGTTAACGCGCGCTGGACACACAACACACTCAGAATCGTGTAGGCCGGTTTTTTATAGTTAAGAATTACGACGCTTACAAGAGGATCTTTAGTGGGCTTTTTTGCTGGGCTAAGTATAAGACTGCGAAGCGCATTAATAAACTTATATGTCAGTGAGGAATTCTCGGGCACGTCTTCGTCTGCTTTAAAAATAAGCGCGAGAAGCTGCTGAGTAAGGTGTGGATGAATCACTCCATTGTCAGTATCGATGTTGTTTTTCAAACAATAGCTGAGCGGGTCAATCTTTGAGCTCAAAAAAGCTGGATCGTTACTACGCAAGATATGATTCGCGTATTTAGCGTCGAATAACGGCGATGGGTCCCGCTCCCACGATGACCAGTTCAGTAAATAGTGGAGTAATGGTGAAGAACCTAGCAAGGGGCTTTGTCCAGACGCAGCGTAATATGTCGGATCAAATAGTGGACAGACCTGCGTCCACGGCGCATTCATTAAAAAATCGACGAGCTCATTTTTGTATTTTTGGGTTTTTACCATCGTTCTATAGATTTCGGGATCAAATAAGGGATGGGGACTTAGTTTACCGAGAGACTTATTCGGATCTGCAAGGACGCTAAAACAATCAGCGCTAGTTTTAAGTGCGGGGTTTTGAGCGCGCATGTGACTGCAGTCGACCATTAGATGAAATGGGCAGTCTGTTTGTGACCCTAGAAACTGCTCGTATAGAGTCTCTCCAACACCGGCATCCGTGGCGATCGATGCTTTGACCATGGTTACGTCAATCAAAGGATGGGGCCTGCGTCCCTCGGCACTACCATGCTTTAAGTAATGCTCTTTTGCATCGACCTTTCCGATCAAAAGATCTTCATACATTTCTAGGTAAAGATCTGAAAAGAATTTCATCAATGACTCCACTACAACTAGGCTTTAACATTTGGCTTATAAATCCGATGACTTACGCGCCTCGTTCACTGCTAGAGCATTCGTTTATGAATAACTTTACATTGATCAAAGCACTTATCAGGAGCGTTGACCTTTTTGTATAAATTCTACGTAAGCACTTAGCGACGCTCATATAGTGCCAAGTGGGCCGAAAATGGTGACTGGGTTTCGCCCGCCCGCTCATCATCCAAGCTTAAATCTTGGACTCGAACACGCCGTCGGTTACGAGCCATGTCTGCCAACATGAGGGACAGACAGATCACGTCACCGACGGGGAAGTGGGCGCCGGTAACACCATCTGTCACCTTTTCCTTCAAGCCGCCGATGTCTGAGCAGAGTATCCAGCGGCCGTTGCGTAGCGCTTCTTGAATCACGAGCGGTGAGTTCTCCCACCAGATGCTTGGCACGACCACCACATCGACTTCGGACATGAGTAAATCAACGCGCTGTCGATCGTATGGGCCACAAAATCTGACGTTGCGGCCGGCTGCGCTCAGCCGTTCCAAAAACTCTTTCTGGAAGTTTGGTGGCTGGCCTGCATAGTCACCATGTATTGCGAATGACACGCTATAGTCCTTGCGCTCAGAAAATAGCGCTGCCACTTCCAATAACACATTGATACCTTTGAGCACGGAGATTTGTCCGAAAAAGCCAATACGTAACGGGCCGTCCGTAGTTGATCGTTCTGCTGGCAGAGCGATATCTTCACTGGCAGGAGCCTGGTTAGTGACATTTTCGATAACCGTAAGCTTTGCGGGTGGAACACCCCACACACGATATCTTTCAGCTAGAAAATGGCTCGGCGCTACAAACACGTCAACGAGCTCGAAAAAACCTTCTATGTAGTTTTTCCGTAGGAAAAAATCCTGTTCTGAAAACTCAGGAAAACACCGATTACAACGCGCTCCAGATGCTTCATGACATAACGTGTAATGTTTTGTTGTAACCATTTGCCCGTAGTGGTGGCAAATCGCCAGGTATTCGTGCAGCGTCAACACAATGCGGCAATCCGGCAAGGTATTTCGGATCTGCAATATGGCCTCGACTCCAAACTCTAAGTAGTGGTGCAAATGCACAACGGTCGGTTTCAGTGTCTTCAACAAAGTGCGAAATGCGTCTGGAAACCGAGGATCCTGGTTTGCAAATTTGAACCAATCGAACGCAGCAGGCCTATAAAGATATTCACGCTCGTTGTCTGGCTGACTAATAGCGACGCCATTTTTGCTGTTTTGTGGATCGCGATAGCATCCTAGGTACCACGCCTCATGCTGGGCGCGTAGCTGAGTGTATAGCTCGTATGCTGCGATTTCAGCACCACCAGTCGTATAAGCGGGATGGCCGTGCGCCATTACAAGCACCCGTGGCGACGTGTGGTTGCTGGGTAATTGGGTGCGCCCCCTGATAGTCTTTTTTTTATGGGCCGCCATTACTTTGCAACTCGCTGCCGGCCTAAGTGGGTGAAAAATCGTCGTTCATGTTTCCATGCGTTGTAAAGCGTAAGATTAAGGCGGGTATTGGAGTCATCCATCCGCTGAGACTGTCGCTCAAGGTGATATGCACTTACAGAACTATCCATAACGCTTTGCAGCCCACGCGCTTTTGCGCGCAGACATAGGTCAGAATCTTCGAAATCGCCGATCACATAACTTTCGTCAAAGCCACCCAATTCTATAGCGAGGGAGCGTCGCATTAACATACATGCGCCAGTCAGCGCCTCGACAACTTTAGGCTTGACTGAGGGCTGCGGGCGCATACCTTTGCCCTCATGCTCAATGAATGTCCAGTTTTTAAACTCGGCCTTGCGCTTATAAGTCAGCCCCTCATGCTGAATTGACCCGTCCTCAAAAAGTAAGCGCGGCCCCACAATTCCAAAGCGAGGGTTTTTGCTCAGAGTACTGGCGAGCGTCTGCAACCATTGCTCTGAATTCGGGAACACATCTGAGTTTAAGAAACACACTAATGGCGCACGCGCTGCTTTTAAGCCCAAGTTGTTAGCGCAGGCATAACCCATGTTGCTTGCGCTATAGAGGATCCTGAAAGCGCGCGAAAATCGCTGGTATACAGACGTAGCCAGCACCTTAGTGTCCTGTATGAGGCGTGGATCGTCGAGCACATAAATCAAATCGATTGTCGGTGGGTGACGATCTAGGGCAAATGCTGCCATTTGGTACTCGAGAAAATCGACGCGACCATACAACGGCACGACAACTGAAAAGGCCGGTTTTTCGGGTACCGCCCCGTACGCCACCTCCTCCGCAGCACGCGGCAGTCGTAGGCGCACAGCATTAATTGCTGTCACGGCAGGACCGAGGACCAGGTCAAATGCATGATCAAGATCGCGGTGCTCGTACTGCACCCCCTCAAGCACTGCTTTGATCGCGTCCAACCGGGTCTTGCGTAACGGCGGAAGGTCACAAAACCCACTCACACCGGGCTTCGTCGTGACCTCCAGGAATGGGGTTTCACCTATCGTTAGCGCGTGTTCAAAATATGCTATGAAGCCGCAATCCGTCTGCGTATAGCCACGCTCCGTACCAACAGAGGCGAGGACATCAGGCCGCGGGGTTGAGATCACGTTGGCCCAACGCAGTTCAGTGACTCGCGTACCTGAACGAACGCGAAGGACTGGCCGTGGGTCTAGGTTAGACAAACACCAACCTTTTAATATGAGCCCATCGGGCGGGCAGAGTATTGCCTCGTCGATCTCAAGTAGCACAGAGTCGCTGAGTTGTGACAACGTGTTTTCGCCGGTATACCCTGGGGTCGAAAGCAGATTCTGCAGAGCGTTGCGGTTAGGGTCGCCATCAATCTGCCCCGCGAGTAACGAGACCACCTGTTGTCGTAACTCAGGATCTCTGACGTGTGCTGTTAAATGGGTAGCAGCGGCACGATACACTGTACTCTCGATTTTAAACGCCAATTCCATCAAACCCGTCATATCACTGCGGCCAGTGGGAACGTACGCGATAAATCCCACGTGACTCGCGTCCAAGTCTGGACGTTCAAAAGATGCAGCCGACGCTGCGTACTCGCGCATGCCTGTCGCGCTTGTTAACTGCATGATCACCGTTACCGGCAGGACGGGAGCTCTCGGTCGGCTCATCCAGCCAATCACGAACCATCCATTAGCAGCGATGGAGTAGCCATAAACATCAATAACGCCGACACCAACAGGTGCTTGAAAAAGCGCCGCTACAGGACCAGACGCACCCTGCCCGGCCTGCTTGTGGGAGCGCGAATTCGTCACACTCGATTTTGTGGCTTTTCGGCGAGAGCTGGCTGATTTCATGGCGTTACTTTAAACATTATTTGCGACGATTCAATTGCACTTCTGCACGTTACTACAAGGACACCTATTTACATGCCCCTGTCTGCATCGAGGTCAAGACTGGGGGGGGGGCTCCCTCGGGGGGCGCGCGGGGTCGCCAAAGACTCCCGCGGCTACGTCGTAATTTAAAGGTCCCCAGCAAAAAAGGCTGAAAACAAATGTTACCGATTTAAGACAGTTGGCTAAAAATAATGATTAATCTTTTATATTCGTTGTGTAACGCACAGCTGGCGTGACGGCTAGGCGTTCTTTATCGGCATCCGAGGCTCGGTGATGGTGTACGCTTTCAGTAACGGATCTGAGCAAAAATCGGCGTGCCATCACAGTGCTTGCGAAAAAACGTAGCCGAGTGCCCCTGTTGCCTATGCCCTTTCGTGAAATGCCCCCCCTGTTACGCCGGTTGGTAACGCGAAGCCTGTGCTTAAATCAGGCGGACGGATCCGCCGAGGCGCACTTGCGACACATCGACCAAGCGTGGCGGACGTACCCTGAATATGCGGCAACAATTGCCCCAGTCTATGCGCGTTTACTTGTCAGTTTAGGTCAGGATCAGTCAGCGGCTCTGGAGATGCTGGCCACGGCGGTTACCCTTCGCCCTCATGCAGACACGCATGCTCTGCTCATTGAGACTCTCTACAGTTATGGCCAGCCACAACGTGCGCGTGAGCAACTCAAGCTCGCGCTTGCGACCCATGCCGTTAAGCTTGGAGGCGCCTTGGACCGTGCAGCGACCGCGCTTCTGGATACGGACCACCGTGCCTGGGTGGGCGTCACGCCAGAATGGACAGTGGTTAGCCGCACGCTTGATGCGGCCCCCCTATTACAGCTGTCTATCGGCGGGCATGCCGTGGAGCGCCGCCGCCTCACAGAGCGACGTGGTACCGGAGGTAACCTCTATCAACTACGACTTAATATTGAGGAATATCATAAGGTTATAACTTCATTGATCAATGGCGTGGAGGCGATGGGCTCAGGCTTAAGCGTGCCTGAGGACTTTGGCCTCACAACGCTAACGCAACTGCGTTCAGGGCATCTGGGGGGGTCGTTACGTTTTGGCTGGGCGCCCGAACTGACCAAGGCCATTCGGGTCGTGGACGAATCAGGTCAGGAGACGCACCGCAGGTTGCGCTGGGATCCCGTCACACAGTCCGCGTCATACAATTGGGCTGCTGCGCGTAAATTGCTCCCTGGTAATCGCTGGGAATTTTCCATTAAAAATCCGGCTGGGCAGTGGACGCCGCTACCGGATTCGCCGTTTTTATGGCCGAAAGCGGCTCGCCACAGGTTGCCTAAACTTCGCGCGCGCGCGCCTCGCGTCGTTCCCAAAAAAAGACCTGACATCACCATCATCATTCCAGTCTACGAGGGATTTGAACAAACGCGCGCATGCCTGCGTTCAGTGCTGAAGACGGCGTCCAGTACTGCTCATATATTAGTCATAGATGATGCATCACCTGATCCACAACTGGTAATTTACCTTGATCGTCTTGCGCGTAGTGGCCGAATTGAGCTGCTGCGTCACTTAAAAAACCAAGGCTTTGTGCAAGCAATCAACACTGCACTTGAGCACTGCACAGGACACGATGTCGTTCTGTTGAACTCAGACACAGAGGTCTTTGGTGACTGGGTACAGCGTCTACGCGTGACTGCCTATAGCAAGCCGACGGTTGGCACGGTTACACCGTGGAGCAATGACGGCTCTATTGCGACATACCCGGGAGTGGCAGCATCAGCCATCTCATCAAAGGAGGCGGCCACGCTGGATGCACAAGTTCGAATACTCCATTGCAAGCAGTCTGCTGTCCTACCAGTCGGTGTGGGCTACTGCCTTTATATCCGTCATGATTGCCTGCGTATTACAGCTCCGTTAGATCGTCTGGTATTTGGCAAAGGCTATGGCGAAGAAACAGATTTTTGCCTGCGCGCGAGCCAACATGGCTTTACGCACCGTCTGGCAGCAAATGTCTATGTATATCATTTGGGTGGGCTGTCATTTGGCGCAAGGCGTGACGCACTGCTCGCACGCGCGCGCCGTCTCGTCAATCTGCGCCATCCGGGCTACGACGCGAAAATCGATGCATATTTGCAGCGGGATCCGCTAAAACCACTACGTCAGGCCATTGACCAGGCGCGCCTCACTGCCCAACAGCAGCCAACCGTGCTACTTGTCAGCCATGCGCATGGTGGTGGTGTTGAACACTTTGTCGAGCAACGTATAGCGGCTTTACGCAGCGGCGGCATGCGCACTATCTTGCTGCGACCCGCCAAAATCAACGAAGATGAGCATGTCAGCCTAGTAACGAACGAACTGATCGCTGGTGATCTGCAGTACACCATGCCTCGCGATATGAATCGTTTGTTCACGCTACTTAAAAAAGTACGGCCAGTCCGTGTCGAGTTGCACCATTTTTTGAATCTCAGTCCGCGCCTGATTGAACGACTCTATAAACTTGACTGTCCCTGTGATGTGCAGGTCCATGATTACGCGTGGATCTGCCCTAGAATCACACTCATTGGGCAAAGTGGACGGTATTGTGGGGAGCCAGACGTCTCCGTGTGCACGCGCTGCATAAAAAAATTAGGCTCTGCCTTTCCTAAAAACCTCTCAACGGCTCAGCTACGTCGCCGCAGCGAACGCTGGCTGCTGAATGCGCGCCATATCAGCGTACCGACCCGCGATACGGCTCTACGGTTAAAACGCCACTTTCCGACTATAAAACTGACCGTACAAGGCCACACCGCGACCCCACCCCAACCACCCATATCTGCGTCGCGGCGGACCTCTCGTACCCGAGTCGCAATCATTGGGGCTTTAGGGGAGCACAAGGGGTACCGTATACTGCTGGCATGCGCGAACGATGCCCGTCGCCGCAAATTGCCACTCGAATTTGTGGTCATCGGTTACACTCAAAATGACCTAAAACTCACCCAGACGGGTAGAGTGTTTATTACCGGCCGGTATCATCCTGAGGAAGAGCTGTCTCTGTTGCGCCGCGAAGCGCCGGACCTTGTGTTCATTCCTTCCCTCGGCCCCGAAACCTGGTGCTATGTGCTTGATTCGGCCTTAAGTTCGGGCCTGCCAGTGGGCGGCTTTAATTTAGGGGCAATCCGCGAACGATTGCTAACCACTATCACCGGCTTTTTGCTACCGTTAGACATCACTACGCAAGCGCTAAACACAGCATTTTTAACTCGTACGGCAAAATCATCCATTTTTGGCCACGGTACTCTAGGACTTAAAGCATGACCTCTAAAAACAGCCCAGATACGCTCAGCGCCTCTGTGCAGCTGCTACCCCTACCTGCGGGCTTATACGTATTTACGGTCGAAGGTGAAGCTGCGAAAAAAAACGCCGCGTCTAGTTTGCTGGCAGTGCCCGCCCTGCACGTCAGCACCGGCCCAGGGGTGGTTGCCGGGGACGTCGAGTTTATGAGCCACGATAACGGGCTCGGTGGATGGCTGTTTACACCGGGTGATTTTCTGGTGGTCAAGCTCAAAGCACCTAAAAATCCCATTTTGATCACCTCAGTGCGTGACGAGACAGGCGATACGCTGGCAGTAAAAGTTGAGCGACTAGATAGTCGCTACGAACAGTCGACAACTGCACCAACGAATAAGTCAGTTAAACCAGATGGAATACCCCTTCGAATTAAGGCACATATTCAACACCGGGGCGATGTGGTCTTTGATCGCAGCGATTGGGCAGGCAGCGTAAGCTCGGGGCGTTGGCTCGAAGCATTTGCAGTGACGCCCTTGGACACTTTGAAAGCGAAAGACATCGAGTACAAAGGCCTGACAGCTAGCGGCTTTGAAACTCCTTGGATCTCTGACGGACAACTGTGTGGTACTCAGCAAATTGCTGTACCACTGCTGGGATTTGCGGTACGCCTGAAAAAGGGTACGGCTACAAACTATGATTGTGTGTACACCGGCTACTTTCATTCAGGCAAACTGGTCGGCCCATTAAAAAACGGAGCGCCGTGCCGGTCAAATATTGCTAATGATGCGCTGGAAGGCATACGGCTGCGCGTCATCTTGCGGAACCAACCAAAAAAAGCAGCGTCTAAGAAAAGCAAATCTAAACGCCCAAAACCACTCGCTAGCAAAGCAAAACAAAAGGCGAAACCTTCCTCAAAAAACGCGGCACGCAAGCGTCGCGCGCGCCGTTAAAAGATTTCAGTGCGCTGTTGGCGGCTTTTTTTAGTCCGCTGATACGGGTGACGGTATGAACATTCTCTTTTTGCATCAGAGCTTCCCAGGGCAATACCTTCATATCGCTCAACACCTAGCCGCATCCTCGGCTAATAAAATTGTTTTTTTGACGCAGCACGGAGATGTTCGGCTGCCTCGTATCAAAACGATCACCTACCCTATCGAGGAACGCACGCCCCAACTATGCCATCCCTATACTCTGGAAATCGACCGAGCAATAACCGTCGGCGCTGCGGCCGCTGATGCGTGCAAAAAACTTGCTCAATCAGGCTTTCGTCCTGATCTAATCGTTGGCCATGCAGGCTGGGGCGAAACTCTCTTTATACGTGATGTGTTTCCAACCGTTCCGCTGCTTGCAAATTTTGAGTTCTATTATCACGCCACTGGTGCAGATGTCGGCTTTGATGCCGAGTTTGATTCGGTGTTCAACAGTCCTTCGCGACTCCTGACTCGCAATGCAACCGCATTACTCGCCGCCGAAACAGCGACGTGGGGCCACACCGCTACCCACTGGCAAGCGAGTCAACTACCAAAACATGTCCAAGAGCGGCTGACAATTTTACATGAGGGCGTTGATACAGACAGCGTGCGGCCTAATACTCGCGCACGACTGACCTTGCCCACAGGACGCGTCCTCACTGTGGCAGACGAGGTGGTAACTTACTGTGCACGCACCTTAGAGCCATACAGAGGCTTTCACACTTTTATGCGAGCCCTCCCATCGGTACTGCGCCAGCACCCTAAAGCCCAGATCGTACTTATGGGCGATGATGGCCAAGGTTACGGAGCACCGCCACCGCCGGGAGGCTCCTTCCGCCAAATGATGCTAGCGGAACTAGGCGATACCCTCGACTTATCCAGAGTGCACTTTTTAGGACATGTGGATTACGCGCAATACATTAAAGCACTACAGGTATCAAAAGTGCATGTGTATTTAACCTATCCATTTATTTTAAGTTGGAGCTTTATCGAGGCACTAGCGGCTGGGTGTCTGGTCATCGGCTCAAACACAGCGCCGGTACTTGAGATTTTACAACACAATGTGAATGGACTCATTGTGGACTTCTTCTCGGCAAACGAAATCGCAGCAGCCATACATAAGGGATTGTCGCAAAGCACAGCAATGGCCAAGCACCGTACTGCTGCCAGGCAAACCGCTGTGTCCAAGTTTGATTTGAAGCGCTGCATACTGCCACGATGGACGAAACTTTTTCGTGACCTAGTAACGAATAAGATCCCACAAAACAAATAGCAGCGCCCACATGGGCTTTTATCAAAGTCACGTGATGACCACTTGTATATTTACTTAAGATACATGCTGCTGCAGAATTACGCATTTCTGGCTCACCAGCACAAGCCTAATTGCGCATTGCATCGCGTAGCGCTGTTGCTACGTAGATAACATCCGCAGATGTCATAAGATCAAATAGTGGCAACGATATTATTCGCCGGCATGCATCTGCTGTAGTCGCAAGGTCCCCGCCGAGACAATTGTTTTCAAACTAAGCTGACTCACTGATGTGGGGATTAAAATAAGTGCGGGTATTAATACCCTCGGGTAGCTGTGGCAAGCGCTTTAGCCGCGCAACTACGCAGTGCAATCGCTCCTGAGGTGGCGCAAACGACCGGATCATCAGCCAGTTGACTGAATTGAGGCCAAGAACAATGTACTTGTTCGGATCGTGACGCCAGAGCTGCACGCGCTCTTCCTCCAGTAGCTGCGCATTCAGCCAGCCGACAAAAATGTCGCGGTCATCGCGCTCAGTCGGACTTAAGGAAATCGCTGGCAGCGCTGCTACCTGCTCCAGTGTGTGGCGTAGCCGCTTAACATGAGCTTGATGTGCGGCAGGGGTCACCTCGTCAAGGAGTGCATCACAATCGTATATGTCAGTTTCGGTCGCAAATGTTGGGGAGTACTTAAACTAGTCAGTAAAGAAGCTTTCGCTGATCCGCGCGAGTGGTCGCGACGCGTCACCCACTGCATTACTATTCCTATCTGCAGCCAGAACGGGCTGAATTAATAAAGTGAGCATTAAACGCTGGACATACCGCACACGGGGCCTCCGATGATGACTATGGGCGGGTGTGCGCCGATTATTTGTTAAAGCGCTAGGGACGGCGCTTCGAGTTTTGTAGAAGGTTAACTTCTTAGCATCACCGTGCGCGTTGTTTGAGGTATTTGTGGTTTGCAATTCAGTCATTGGCAAGGCGCATGAGAAAAGTCGGTAGTGATGTTTTTAGCCGGTTTGTTTTTGGCTGAGTAGCAGACTAAGCTACTTGGAGTACGTACCAGTTAGGCCGACGACGACGGCTCTATCTTTTATAAGCAAGGCTTAGCGATGAAAATTGCCGTGATTACGGATGCGGTTTCGGATCAGTATTTTTTCCCTCATTGGACGCAATATTATGGGGCACTTTTTGGAGATGAGAATCTCTTCGTCGTAACTTATAGGAACGCGGTATTTCAAGCACAGAATTTGGGCGGCGTTATTCGGCTACCGACAACGTATAACGAGGACGTTCGGGTAGGGGCCATCGGCGGCATCATAGCAACGCTCTTGAGTGCTTATGACCTGGTCATCCGAGTCGACACGGACGAAATGTTGGTTGTCGATCCGAGGGTGGCGCCTGACCTTAAGGCATATCTACTGTCATCGACGGAGCCGTATTTGACGGCGCGCGGCTTTGATGTGGTGCACACTATCGGCGAGGCGGCACTTGTCGACGGCCGGATTCTCAGCCAACGAGCTTTTGCATACCCTAATAGCGCTCTGAATAAAACTGCCGTGACGAGACAGTCACTCAACTGGAGTCATGGCTTTCACTGGGCATCGGTTCGCCCAGTTTTTGGTCCACTGTTTTTGCTCCACCTGAAAAGAGCAGACATCGATTGGCAATGCCAATGGTGTGCAGAAATGACCCGCAATATCTCCGGCGATCCAATGGTTAGCAGGAGCGCTCTTGATTACTACGATACTAGCCGGGATAGGATACTTTCGTACCATAAGGCGGTCAGCGAGCGCTTGCAGCTAAAGGGTTTGGACGCGTGGTACCGCGAAGCGCACCAGAAGCGCTTCTTGGAATCAATCACTCAGACGGGTTCGTTATATGGCGGCGAATATGCCCATGAAGACGTCTTGATACGAATTCCAGCCGAGTGGGCGGCTTTGTTGTGACAGCGCTGTAGCTAGCTCGGGCTTCTGTGATGCGCGCGCTTTATAAACGGTTCACTGAAAAACTCAGGACTTCAGAGCAGTAGTCACACTGGCCGCCGCTAAACGCTCAGCAACGGCGAGTGACATTGCACTGAGGCCGGAGTCAGCCTCTTTGGCGTGTGCGATAAGCTTCTCGCGCATGCGCTTAGCCCAAAACCGACTGATATGGCTCAGCATTGCGGCGATTGCCGCGTCGCGATTCGGATCGGACTGATAGAAAACCCCAATATCGTTCGCCATTTTGACTATCTTATCTTGTCGCATGACGGTCACTACGGTGTCACGAACACGTCAGCGGCAGGCACTACATTCATCTGTGGCTCGCTGAATGCTCGGAAGCGCTGCGGCCACTCACCTGGCTGATTGACTCGCACTGCTTGTACCGCCGTCACTTTGTACTCGGGGCAGTTGGTCGCCCAATCTGAATTATCGGTGGTTATCACATTCGCACCGGATTCTGGAAAGTGGAATGTGGTGTACACCACCCCCGGTTGAACACGATCGGTCACCGTCGCACGCAGCACTGTCTCGCCCGCTCGGCTGGTCATACCAACCCAGTCGCCATCATGAATACCGCGATCCTCAGCATCATGAGGGTGAATCTCTATCCGATCCTCACTATGCCACTGATTGTTCTCCGTTCGGCGCGTCTGCGCACCCACGTTGTATTGGCTCAAAATACGCCCAGTGGTCAGAATCAACGGGTACTTGGCCGTGACTTTCTCAATGGTGGGCACATACTCGGTAATCATGAACTGGCCCTTACCACGGACAAACTTGTCGATATGCATCGTCGGTGTTCCAGTGGGCGCTGCATCATTGCAAGGCCACTGAATGCTACCCAGTTCATCGAGACGTTTAAAGCTCACGCCCGTAAACGTTGGCGTGAGACGCGCAATCTCATCCATGATCTCGGATGGGTGGCTGTACTTCATTGGATAGCCCATTGCATTAGCGAGCATCTGGGTGACCTGCCAGTCGGAATATCCGCCCTTCGGCTGCATGACCTTGCGCACACGCGAGATGCGCCGCTCAGCGTTGGTGAAGGTTCCGTCCTTCTCAAGGAAAGTCGAGCCTGGTAGTAATACGTGAGCAAATTTGGCAGTCTCGTTTAGGAAAATATCCTGCACGATCACGCACTCCATCGCCATCATGGCAGCAGCAACGTGAGTTGTGTTGGGATCTGACTGGACGATGTCCTCGCCATTGATATAGATACCCATGAACTCTTTATCAAGCGCAGCTTCAAGCATATTCGGAATACGCATACCCGGTTCACTGCTCAGCACGGCGTCCCAATTCTGTTCAAACATCTCACGCACAGTGGCGTCTGACACATGACGGTAGCCTGGGAACTCGTGTGGCATGGAGCCCATGTCGCACGAACCCTGCACGTTGTTTTGACCGCGTAGCGGGTTCACGCCCACGCCTTCTCGGCCCACATTGCCAGTCGCCATCGCAAGGTTCGCAATCCCAAGCACCATGGTCGAGCCCTGCGCGTGTTCGGTAACACCTAGGCCGTAATAAATTGCCGCATTACCGCCAGTGGCAAATAGACGCGCCGCAGCACGCACAGTCGCCGCCGGCACGCCGGTCACAGACTCCATCGCTTCAGGGGAGTTCTTAGGCTCGCTCACAAACGCGCGCCATCGGTTGAACGACGGCATCTCGCAGCGGTCGCTAACAAAATCTTCCTTGATCAAACCCTCAGTAGCAACTACGTGCGAGATACTGTTGATCAATGCAACGTTAGTTCCTGGACGAAGCTTTAAATGGTAGTCCGCTTGGATATGCGGCGACTGCACAAGATCAATCGTGCGTGGATCACCAATGATCAGCTTGGCACCTTGCCGAATACGTCGCTTCATTTGGGACGCGAACACAGGGTGACCATCAGTGGGGTTTGCGCCGATGACGAAAATCACATCTGCTTTCATCACTGAGTCAAAGTTCTGGGTACCGGCTGACTCACCTAAAGTCACTTTGAGTCCATAACCAGTTGGCGAGTGGCAAACACGAGCACACGTGTCCACGTTGTTATTACCAAAGCCCGCGCGAATGAGTTTCTGTACGAGATACACTTCCTCGTTCGTGCAGCGTGATGAAGTGATACCCCCGATCGACTCACGCCCATATTTCGCTTGGATGCGCTTTAATTCACTCGCGGCATGACCAATCGCTTCCTCCCACGACACCTCACGCCAGGCATCGGTGATCTTCGCCCGGATCATGGGCTTGGTAATCCGATCTGGGTGGGTGGTGTAGCCAATCGCAAAACGCCCCTTAACGCAGGAGTGGCCGTGGTTAGCCATTCCGTTCATGTTGGGCACCATGCGCACGAGCTCCTCGCCCTTCATCTCGGCACGGAAAGAACAACCCACACCGCAATAAGCACAAGTGGTAACGGCGCTATGCTCCGCTTGCCCCTTGTCGATCAGTGTCTTCTCGGAGAGCGTGGCCGTTGGGCACGCCTGCACGCAGGCGCCGCACGACACGCATTCCGAGTCCATAAAGGACTCGTTCTGGCTGGCGGCGACTTTAGAGCCAAACCCACGTCCCTGAATCGTCAGCGCAAGCGTGCCCTGCCGCTCATCGCAGGCGCGCACACAGCGGGAGCAAACGATGCATTTGCTCGCATCAAAGGTGAAGTAGGGATTGCTCTCGTCTTTCTTTGCCTGAAGATGGTTCTCGCCTTCGTAGCCATACCGCACTTCACGCAAACCGACCACACCGGCCATATCCTGCAACTCACAATGCCCGTTGGCCGGGCAGGTCAAGCAGTCGAGTGGGTGATCAGAAATATACAGTTCCATCACCCCACGACGCACATCGGCAATTTGCTTGTTCTGGGTGGTGACTTTCATGCCCTCTGCAACGAGCGTGGTGCAGGATGCAGGCAAGCCCTTCATGCCGTCGATCTGAACGAGACACAAGCGGCACGAGCCAAAGGCTTCGAGTTGATCAGTGGCACAGAGCTTAGGGATCTTCAGACCCGCTTCGGCAGCGGCACGCATGACAGACGTCCCCTCGAGTGCCTGCACTTCCTGGCCATCGATTGTCAGCGTCACCATCTTACCGGTGCTGCGTTGCGGCGTGCCAAAATCCTGCTCAACAATGGATAACATGATCCGATCCTCTACAAAATTACTTTATGCGTTCAGCGCATTGGTTTTGCGCGTATGAAAATCTTCAGGGAAGTGATTGAGTGCGGAGATCACCGGGTATGGCGTTAATCCACCCATGGCACACAGCGATCCATGCACCATGGTTTCACACAGATCGCGCAGTACGACTTCCTGTTTAACCGGATTGTCGCCAGATAGCATGCGGTCAATGACCTCAACGCCTCGCGTAGAACCAATACGGCACGGTGTGCACTTGCCACACGATTCCACGGTACAAAACTCCATCGCATAACGCGCCTGCGCTGCCATATCAACACTGTCATCAAACACGACGATGCCGCCATGTCCTAACATCGCTTTAATGCCTGCAAAGGCCTCGTAATCAAGCGGTGTATCAAATTGTGATTCCGGCAAGTAGGCGCCCAATGGCCCGCCCACCTGCACCGCTCGAATGGGCCTGCCGCTTAAGCTGCCGCCACCAATGTCGTACAGCACTTCGCGCAACGTAAGACCAAACGCTTTTTCAACGAGTCCGCCATGCTTAATGTTGCCGGCAAGCTGCAACGGCAAAGTGCCACGTGAACGCCCCATACCGAAGGAGCGGTAATACTCTGCACCCTTATCGAGAATAATGGGAACTGAGGCAAGCGTGATCACGTTGTTAATGACCGTGGGCTTACCAAACAACCCTTGCAGCGCAGGCAACGGTGGCTTGAAGCGCACCTGCCCACGCTTGCCTTCCAGCGATTCGAGCAATGCGGTTTCCTCACCGCAAATATAAGCGCCCGCGCCTAAGCGAACCTCTAAATCAAAACGCTTGCCGCTACCTAGTATGTCCGCGCCCAAATAACCCTGCCCATAGGCACTTGCAATGGCTTCATTCAGCGCCTTGTGCGCATCGGGGTACTCACAGCGCAAATAAATATAGCCCTGCGTTGCGCCGGTGGCGATACCAGCAATCGTCATCCCTTCAATCAGCACGAAAGGATCGCCTTCCATAATCATGCGGTCCGAGAACGTGCCGGAGTCCCCTTCGTCGGCGTTACATACGATGTATTTTTGTGGTCCCGCGGCCCCAAGTACGGTTTTCCACTTGATCCCCGCCGGAAACGCCGCACCGCCACGACCACGCAAACCCGAGTCGGTCACTACAGCCACAATATCGGCCGGGCTCATCGTCAGAGCCGCGTGCAGACCGCGGAAACCATCATGCTGCTGATAGTCGCTGAGACTGACTGGATCAGTGATGCCTACACGAGCATACGTCAGGCGCTCCTGATTCTTTAGATAAGGCATCTCAGCGGTGAGTCCGTGCGCCAATGGATGCGCACTGCCGGCAGTAAAGTTCGCCTTGAAGAGTCCCGGCACATCGGCCGCGCTCACCGGGCCATAGGCTACACGACCTGCAGCAGTTTCGATCTCAACTAACGGCTCCAGCCACAACATACCTCGCGAGCCGTTGCGAATCAGTTGTACGCTGATACCGTGCCGAGCGGCCTCCGCCAGAATCGCCTCAGCAGTTCCATCAGCACCGAGCGATCGAGCAGCCGCATCGCGCGGCACGTAAATTTTAATCGCGCTCATACTTCTTTCCTCGCAGCCGCGACCAGCGCATCAAAGCGTTCACAGGTCACGCGACCCTGGAGCTGGTCATCCAGCAATGCAGCAGGCCCCAGCGCACAATTACCTAGGCAATAAATGGGCTCCAGCGTGATGGCGCCATCAGCCGTCGTACCGTGAAAATCAATGTCCAAACTCCGCTTAGCGTGCGCCTCAAGGGCCGCTCCACCGACTGCCTGGCAGGCTTCGGCACGACACAGCTGCAGCACGTGCCGGCCGGGCTTGTGAGTCCGAAAATAGTGATAGAAGGTCACGACGCCATGCACTTCGGCACGTGTCACATTCAGGGCGCTAGCAATCAGGGGAATCGCGTCATCAGGCACGTAACCGAGTGCGCCTTGCACCTCATGCAAGATCGGTAGCAGTGCGCCTGGCAATGTCTTTAATCGTTCACAGATCGCCCCCACCAAGGCTTGGTCGGCCGGCGAGAGCATACTTGCGCGTTCTACCTTAATAGGGATGACGCGTTTAGGGGATGTGGACATGGACTACTCTCATACGGGGACTCGGCCGAGCGCGTAGATATAACACACCCGGCGCGCGAGGAAAACACACGACAAAACATGACCTAGCCATTGATGACTAAAGAAATTTTCTTGGATAGCCGCATCGTTGGGATCGACCGCCCCTATTGGGCTGCTGGTCGAAGTCCTTGATGTTTAAATGACAATCTCATGTCGCTTTTAGGCATGTGAGGACAGCGCTGTTTTAGAATCTGTCAGTTTTAATGACCGTTCGCCAACTCACACCACCAGCGCGCTCTTAATCGCAACAGTTCACGGTAGACGGAACCGGTCCGGTGAGCCACGATAGCCCAATGTTCACATCTCGCCCACTCGCGCTATTTCGTCAAACCGCCCGCGTCGCCGCCGTGCTTGCAGCCATCGTCGTCGTTGTAGGCGCTTGGGTACGCCTCACTGATGCGGGGCTCGGTTGTCCGGACTGGCCTGGCTGCTATGGCCACGTCCATCCGGCCGGGGTCGCCGAGCACTTACCTGCTGCCACTGCAGCTTATCCGAGTAGCCCCTTTGACTATCAAAAAGCACTACACGAGATGGTGCACCGCTATATTGCTTCCACACTGGGGCTGCTGATCATCGGACTGTGTGTACTCGCTGTGCGCAACCGCCGCGAACTGGGACAACCGCGCATCCTGCCCTTTGCGCTCTTAACCATCGTCTGTCTGCAAGGGGCGCTAGGTGCGTTTACTGTGACGCTTTTATTGAAGCCTATGATAGTGACGCTACACCTCGTTGGTGGGCTGACGACGCTCTCTATCCTTTGGTGGCTATCGTTAGAACCACGCCACACCGCACTATCCGTGGCAGAACGCCCGTTACGTGTGCTTGCCCTGCTCGGTGGCGTGATAGTTGCGGGACAAATAGTGCTCGGCGGCTGGACGAGCACAAATTACGCCGCGACCGCCTGTCCGGATTTTCCACTGTGTCAAGGTAGCGCCCTACCGCCAACGGACTTTGCGCGCGGCTTTTCTGTCACGCATAAACTGGGGCTCGACAACAACGGTGCGCCACTTGAGCTGGCGGCACGCACAGCCATCCATTACACACACCGCTTAGGTGCCGCGATTGTGACGTTAGTCATCACGAGCCTTGTTGTCCTTGCCTGGCGACGCTCGCAAAACCCGCGCACGCGCCTGGCCGCACTGGCGGTCGCAACAGCATTGCTCGTGCAACTACTAATTGGAATGAATTTAGTATTGCAGGGATTCCCGTTGTGGCTTGGCACTCTGCACAACGCTGGCGCTGCGTTTTTAATATTGTCGATGCTCAGTCTTGTGCATAGCCTGCAACCAAGAAGCATGGCCTAACCCACAATCACCGCGGCTCCGGAGCAACTGCATACGCGACCGTAGCCATGTCGTGATAGGCTGTTAATCGCTTCTTTCGCTCCGGTGACTGCACCACTATGACCGGCCCAAACGACGCCCCAGAGACACCGACTACCGCCACAGATGGTAAGCGCGCGCTATGGCGCGACTACTTAGAACTGACGAAGCCAAAAGTCGTGCTATTGATTGCGTTCACAGCCATCGTGGGAATGTTCCTTGCGGTTCCGGGACTGCCGCCGCTGCAAGCGCTCATCTGGGGAACGCTCGGCATTTGGCTCGCTGCTGCCTCGGCCGCCACCATCAATCACGTGATTGATCAGCGCATCGATGGAGAAATGGCGCGTACACGCCATCGGCCCATGCCAACAGGCGCGGTCACTGAAGTAGGGGCGCTATGCTTTGCGTTTGCCCTTGGGCTCGCCTCGATGCTGATTCTGGTACTGCTCGTCAACTCCTTAACTGCTGCACTAACGTTTAGCTCCTTGATCGGCTACGCCATCGTCTACACGCTGTGGTTAAAGCGTGCCACTCCCCAAAATATTGTCATCGGCGGCGCAGCAGGCGCCGCCCCTCCGGTATTAGGCTGGGCAGCGGTCACCAACGCGATTGACCCAAATGCACTCCTGCTGTTCTTGATTATTTTCACGTGGACGCCACCGCATTTTTGGGCGCTCGCCGTCGCTCGGCGCGATGAGTACGCCAAAGTCGGCATGCCAATGCTGCCGGTAATATACGGCGTGGAACTCACGCGATTGCACATACTGCTCTATACAGTCCTGCTCGTCGTCGTCACTACACTACCGTTCCTGACGCGCATGAGTGGCCTAATTTATCTACTGAGCGCGCTCATACTGAATAGTGTTTTCTTGGTGTATTCCTGGAAGTTGTGGACACGCCCGCAGCCTGAAATGCCCATGCAGACCTTTCGTTGGTCAATCAATTACTTAGGGCTTTTATTCCTGGCGCTACTCGTTGATCACTATTGGTTGATCCACGTAGAGTGATGCTCACGATGAGCCGTGCACTGCGTCCGACACATAAGGGTTGTCACGTCGCTCATCACCAAATGTCGATAAAGGACCATGTCCAGGCAGAAATTGCACATCGTCTCCCAAGGGGAATAGGCGTTCGCGTATTGAGCTAATCAGTTCGGCATGGTTGCCGCGTGGAAAGTCAGTGCGTCCGATAGAGCCTTTAAAGAGCACATCCCCCACGATCGCAAAGCGACTGCCTTGATGAAAAAATATCACGTGTCCTGGAGTGTGCCCCGGGCAATGCCGCACCATGAGCGACAGCGAGCCCACGGTTACCGTATCGCCATCAACAAGCCAGCGATCCGGCTCAAAAGCTCCTTCGCTTTTGATACCAAACGCAACCCCTTGGGCTGATAACTGCTCAATCCAGAACCGATCCCCCTCATGAGGCCCCTCGATCGGTATAGATAAACGGCGCTTTAGTTCAGCTGTTGCACCGGCATGATCAATGTGAGCATGGGTCAGCAAGATCTTTTCTATGGTGACGCCATGTTGCTTGGCACGCGCCAGTACTACGTCTAGATCGCCGCCTGGGTCAACCACAGAACCACGCATCGTCTTTGGATCCCAAAGGAGGGAGCAGTTTTGGCAAAACGGCGTGACTGGAATGACAGCAATACGCATTGTCATACCCCAGCGGTGATTGGGCGCCTAGCAACACTCACTGCCGCAACCCAAGGCTCAAGTAACGCGATCGCCCGTTTGACTTCGGCTGTGGTCACCGCAAACGAGAACCGAATCGTCTGATGACCATGGATTGGATCAAAATCAATTCCTGGCGCACTCGCAATGCCGGTATCAGCCAAGAGCTGGCGGCAAAATGCGAGGCTGTCTTGAGTTAAGTGTCCAATCTCAGCATAGATATAAAACGCGCCATCGGGCGTAGTTAAACCGGTAATGCCCATGCGCCGAAAAGCAGCGATGAGTAAATCACGGTTTGTCCGATAACCAACCACGGCACCAGTTAAGTTATCGAGCTCATCAAAAGCGGCTAACGCCATCGCCTGACTTAAGGATGGCGGAGTCAAAAAGAAATTGATCAAGTAGGCCGACACCATGCTCACTTGCGCTTCTGGCAATACCAACCAGCCCAAGCGCGAACCTGGCATTCGATACAGTTTGGAAAAACTGTTCACCACAATGGCATTGTCATCCACTTCGAGTACTGATACGGCCGGCTCACCAAAGCTGATCCCATGATAAATCTCATCAGAGATGAAACGCATCCGAAGTTCCTGACAACACTCTGCAATGCTCGCGAGCGCCGTGCGGTCCAACATGGCGCCTGTGGGATTCGCGGGACTTGCCACAACGAGTCCGTGCACTCCCGGCGTCACGGCACGAATCAATGCGTCATTGAGCCGATAGTTGTCGCCAAGCCCACAATCAATCTCGACGGGCTCACGTCCGAGCGCCATCAGCGTATTGCGATACGCAGGATAGCCAGGTCTACATAAGGCGATTCGATCGCCATGCGTGAACAGTGAGGTAAATAGTGCCACTAAACCCGCGCTGGCGCCGATGGTTAACACAATCCGATTCGGGTCAATCAGGAGCTTATAGGTGTCGAGGTAATGCTTCGCGATGCGTTCAATCAGCTCGCGAGATTCAATATAGCCGTTTTCATCGCGCAACAGCGCTTCCCTTGCGGCGTGTGTCGCTGCCGGCGGCGTGCCTTGCGTAGGCTGCCCAAAATGCATAGGGATGATAGACCGCCCAACGCGTCGCAGTTGCGCGGCCTCACGCCCAATAATGTCGGCGTACATAGGCGCGATCTGCACACCACGCGGCGGGAGTGCAGAATTCGTTTCAATCTGATGCGTCGTCACTCTCTGGCCTGCAAGGGGATTTTTAAGACCCCATGCTAACCGATCATGCGCCGCTTAGCCCACGTCGAATTTGACGCCCTGCGCCAATGGCAATACCGCTGAGTAATTGACCGTTTGCGTTTGGCGTCGCATGTAGGCCTTCCATGCATCGGACCCCGACTCGCGGCCGCCACCGGTTTCCTTCTCACCACCAAAGGCGCCACCAATTTCGGCGCCACTCGGGCCGATGTTGATATTGGCGATGCCGCAATCACTGCCCTCAGCTGACAAAAAGAGCTCCGCTTCTGATAGATCCTGCGTCATAAGGCTTGAGGATAAACCTTGCGTCACGGCGTTATTTGCAGAAATCGCTTCTTCAATCGTGCGGTAGGAAAATACGTATAGGATCGGTGCAAACGTTTCGGCTTGCGACACACCGATTGCGGCTTGCAGTTCAACGAGTGCGGGACGCACATAAAAGCCGGACTCATTACCGGGCACGTTTACACGCTCACCGCCATAGACTACCCCACCAGCCGTGCGGGCACTGACAAGCGCAGACTGCATCGCGTCATATGCGGCTTGATCAATCAAGGGGCCGATGAGCACGTCTTTCTCGAGCGGATTACCGACCGGTAGACTCGCAAAAGCTGCTCGTAAACGCTCCAGCAACACGCTATAGCGCGACTCGTGTACGTACAGACGCCGTAACGTGGTGCAGCGCTGACCGGCAGTGCCTGCCGCAGCAAAGGTAATCGCCCTGACTGCCAAATCCTCACGTGCGCTTGGCGCGACAATCATGGCGTTATTGCCACCGAGTTCCAGCAATGTCCTACCAAAGCGGGTCGCGACGTGCGCCGCGACGTCACGCCCCATCCGCGTGCTACCGGTTGCACTGACGAGCGCAATTCTCTTATCGCGACTCAGCCATTCACCCACTGATCGCTCACCAATCAGTAGGGCGCTAAGGCCTGTGGGAGCATCATTAAAATCACGAACGACGGACTCTAAAATAGCGGCGAGCGCGAGTGCCGTCAGTGGTGTTTTTTCCGACGGCTTCCAAATCACCGGGTTGCCACAAATCAGTGCAAGCGCTGCATTCCACGACCAGACAGCCATCGGAAAATTAAACGCTGTGATAATCGCGACCGGACCCAAGGGATGCCAGCGCTCTAGCATGTGATGGCGTACGCGTTCGGATGCAATCGTCAGGCCGTGCAATTGACGTGACAAGCCGACCGCGAAGTCGCAAATATCAATGACCTCTTGTACTTCACCCGCGGCTTCGCTCGGAATCTTGCCAGCCTCTAATACGATTAAATGCGCTAATGCTGATTTATGCGTACGCACGAGTGCACCGAACTGGCGCACCAATTCACCGCGCCTCGGTGCGGGAACAGCCTTCCACTGTATAAACGCGGTCAATGTAGCGGCGACTGCTTGCTCATAGTCGGCGGCACTTGTCGTAGCGACACGACCGAGCATAGCGCCATTGATGGGCGAATAGCTCGGCAAGTCGCCGCTTGTGAGGTGCGTGATATCAAAGCCGACAGCTCGCAGAGAATCAAGTTCTGGATGCTTGCTCATAGTGGCGCTCATGTAATCAGAGACTGGGCGGCCGCGGTGCCCTTTCCGCTAGCATACGCTCGGCCAAAACGATTATTCAAAAAGTCATGCAAGCGTATCTCTTCCTGCATTACAAAGCCTTTCTGTGGCAATTGTTTGGTCGCCAATAAATCCAGTACTGCGCACACCGATGAGGCTGTCGTGGTCTGAATGGCAGTCCACTCTTTGCCAGCAATCTGTTGCGGATAGACGCTGTTCGCGTAGGATTCCTGCCACACACGCCCTTGCCGTGTACCAGTGGCGGTCACAAAAATAACGACAACATCTTGTCGTGTTTCGGGTATCGCATGCTCCAGCATGTCGGTCAGTACTGCCGGGCGCTCTGACAGACGCAGGTCTTGCAGTAGCAGCTTCATCGCATCGCGATGACCTGGGTAACGTACCGTTCGATAATTGAGACTGCGCACCTTGCCTTCCAGCGTCTCACACAAGGTACCGAGTCCACCTGAGGTATTGAATGCTTCATATTGCACCCCATCGAGGGCGAAGTGCTCGAGCTCCTCTAGCGCCATCACATTGATACGCCGACCTTGTACGATTGCCTCGCACGGCTGGCAATATTCGTTGATGACCCCCGCGGTGCTCCACGTTAAGTTGTAACCGAGCGCGTTTGATGGAAACTGCGGCAAGGCACCAACGCGCAAGCGCAAGGTGTCGAGTGCCTCAAAGCGGCGCGCTAGATCCATGCTCACAATGGAAATAAAACCGGGCGCGAGACCACATTGAGGAATCAGGGCATAGGCTGCATTTTTCGCCAGCTCGCGGACTTTTTGAGTGGTTGCGATATCTTCCGTCAAATCCAGATAATGAATCCCTGCCACCTGAGATGCCTCAGCAATAGCGGCTGTCAGGGCATAAGGGGCTGCGCTAATGACGGCATAACGCCCAGCCATGGCGGCAAGCAATGCTGGTTGGTCAGTAATCGAGGCCTGTAGTGTTGTCAGGTGTGGCTTGACCTCAATCTTTGCGAGCGCTACCGGCGAGGCGTCGAGCAAGGTGACACTGTAGTCACCGCTGGCCACTAACAGCTCAGCAATCATGCTGCCAATATGACCGGCACCAATAATGAGAATACGTTTCATAGTCACCTCGAGGTTATACCCCAGTGTCCAAGTATTTTTCGTCGAAATGAAGCGTAAGACTGACGATAATGATGCTTTTTTACGTCATAATGACGGTTATATGACCATATCAACGAATACAAACCTAGATACTGCCCTGCTCGCACTGCTTGCCCAGAACGCGCGTCTGTCGATTGCTGAGCTTGCCCGCGGCTTGGGTGTCGCCCGTTCCACCGTGCAAGGCCGACTGACCCGCCTTGAGCGCCTTGGCGTGATCGCCGGCTACACCGTGCGCTTAGGCGCTAATGGCACATCGCGCCTAGTGCACGCACACGCCATGATCGCCATTGAGCCGCAACAGCAGGCAGTGGTTGAGCGCAAATTAAAAGCCATGAGTACAGTCGTCACCTTGCTGACGGTTAGCGGTGCTTATGATCTGATTGCGATGTTGGCCGCTGAATCAACCGAAGCGCTCGACCGTGCGCTCGATGAATTGCGCTCCTGTCCGGGAGTCAAACTGACAACTACATCAGTTGTATTATCGCGCCGTTTCGAGCGTTAACGTCTCATCGCTCGAGCGCGTCAGTCTCTGGTAAGAAGACTTCCGCTAGCATGCAACGAATGCCGCCGCCGCCAACGCGCTCGATTGTCGGCACATCAGGTAACACAGGTATTGCATGCGCGTGGATCAGTGCCTGTTGCGTCTTACTGAAGCTACGCCACGCACGTCCAGATAAAGCCAGCAAAGGACTGCCTTGCGCTGACCGTAAAAACAACGCATTTCCCGCAAATTCTGTTACCTGCGAGGAACTGATTTCAAGCAGTGCTTTGCCGCTGCCGGCGAGCATTTCGAGCACGCGTGATCGGTCTTGTGCGGCAATCAAGTCACTTGCGACAATGGCGAGCGTCTCGCCCAACGCCATCAGCACATTGGTGTGATAGATCGCCTGTCGTTTTTCATCGTAGGCACAAAACAGTATGGGCTTAAGGTCAAGAAGTCTGCACACCTGCTCCACGGCCACCGGATCTGTGCGTGGTGACAGGGCCGCATATGCAAGCTTGGCGTCATGGTCAATCACCAGACTGCCAGTCCCTTCGACATACAGCGATTCGGCTTCGAGTGCCGTCAGGTCCACCGTCTGGCGGATGACACGGCGAGTGTCTTTGGTCAGATACGTCGCGATATCAGGCAAGCGTTCGCGCCGCCGATTAACGCTCGCCATCGGATAAAGGACTAATGTGCCATCTGTGTGTGTAGAGAACCAATTGTTTGGGTAGAGCGCATCTGGGGTGTCAGCGTGTGCGGGTGCATCGATAGTTAATACCCCCAAACCGGCCCCACGCAAGACAGTCACGGCTGCATCAAACTCAGCTTGCGCTAGTTGCAGCAAGGCAGCAGGATCCTCGTCAGTGACCTGCTGGAACGCATTGGTTGCCACCGTCTGGGGGTCTGCATAAAAGCAAGCCGGGCGCACCATCAACACGGTATCCGCACACTGCATGGAAGCCTCGCTCGGGGGGCATTGATTTGAACGCCTTGATGATTGATATTGGGTAACATCAACTGTCACCCTCACAGCAAGCACCACGACCGAATTATGCACGAGTCCGTCGTCCGACAACTGAGGCGTCTACACTTTCTTGCGCGCAGCAGTGCCGCGCTCCTGTGCGCGTTGGTAATGTGTAGCTGCGGAAGTGGCGGTGGCGGCAGTAGCAGTAGTGCGAATGTTCCGCCTGCTCCGGTCAGCCAGCAGCCGCCTGCGGACCCTGCCTGGGTCCAAGGAAAATACTCAGCGCCCTCTACCTATGCGGCTTATTGCGCCACGCCGCGTACTGGCTCAGATCCAGCAACGGGCGCCCCGTACCCTGATCAACTCGGCTCCAGCGTCTGGGAAAACTTCTGGCTGCGCTCATGGACGAATTCTTACTATCTGTGGTACGCCGAAGTCACTGACATCAACCCGGCCAGTGAAACGACAGTGAACTATTTTAAATCAATGAAGACTACGGCGCTCGACCCGACGGGTGCCCCCAAAGACAGGTTTCACTTCACCTATCCCACCGCCAATTGGTACGCGCTCAGCCAATCTGACAGGTCCGTTGGATATGGTGCCACGTGGGCGGTGGTGGCACCTAGCCCACCACGGCAAGTGTATGTGGCCTATACAGATCCAGGCACACCTGCGACTGCGACAAACACGAGCCTGCAACGTGGCGAGAAAATGCTCTCTGCTGATGGCATCGACGTCGTATTAGCGACGGATCAAACAAGCGTCGATAAAATCAATGCGGCGTTATCGCCGAAAAAAGTCGGCGAGTCGCATTCATTTGTCTTTGAAGAAGCCGATGGCAGCCAGCGCACTGTCACGCTGACGGCTGCCGATACGGTCTCAACTCCAGTGCAACACGTCTCGACGTTTGTAGAACCTGACGGCAGCGTCGTCGGCTACATGCTATTCAATGACAACCTTGCGACTGCGGAAGGTGGTCTTCACAACGCGTTTAAGACCTTGCAAGGCGCTGCAGTAACCGACCTGATCCTTGATATACGCTACAACGGCGGCGGCTACCTCGACATAGCCAGCGAAGCGGCTTATATGATCGCGGGCCCTGGTCTCACTGCAAACCAGACCTTTGAAAAAGCGCTTTTCAACGACAAGTGGCAAACGTTAAATCCATTTACCAATCAACCGATCAGCCCAACTCCATTCCACGCGACGTCACAGGGCATTGATCCTACTCTGAAGGTAGGCACTGCACTACCGAGCTTAAATCTCTCGCGTGTCTATGTACTCACTCTCGATGGGACCTGCTCTGCAAGTGAGGCAATCATTAACAGCTTGCGCGGCGTCGGGGTGACAGTCATTCAAATCGGCTCCACAACGTGCGGTAAACCCTATGCGTTTTATCCCGACGACAACTGTGGTACCACCTATTTTTCGATTCAGATGAAGGGAGTCAACAACCAAGGCTTCGGCGACTACCCCGACGGATTTACACCGATCAACTCGCCAACCGCAGCTAGCGCCAGCGTGTCGCTACCCGGATGCGCTGTCGGTGATGACTTCAAACATGCGTTAGGCGATCCCAATGAAGGTCTATTGGCAGCAGCTTTAGCCTATAGGGCCAATGGCGCCGCAGCGTGTCCAACGGCGAGCGGTATAAGCCTCGCAACAGTACAAAAGATGCCACAGGTGCGCCGCATCGAACCGATGATGATACGTTTGCTCCGCCATCAACGACCTTAAGCTTGTCGCCATTAATAGGGACACCGTCATGTCTTATGATAAAAACAATATCTTCGCGCGCATGGTGCGCGGCGAGATTCCCTGTATCACAGTGCATGAAGACGCCGAAACGCTGGCCTTTATGGATATCATGCCGCAAGCACAAGGACATACGTTAGTGATACCGAAAATTGCTGGGGAAAGTTTGTTGGACTCGCCGCCTGCTTCAGTTGCAGCGGTCATCCGTACCACGCAGCGTGTTGCGCGCGCAGTAAAGGTCGCTTTTTCGTGCCCAGGGCTCATCGTGACGCAATTTAACGGGGCTCTTGCTGGACAGACCGTATTTCATTTGCACTTTCATGTCATTCCGGTATATGCCGAGACGAGCTTAAAAATGCACGCGCGTGGCAAAGCCGATCCTGCCGAGCTTGAAGATCAAGCGAGGCGTATTCGGGCAGCGCTCGCAGGCGGCTAGAGAGCGCTGTACCTAGCTTGCATCCCCCCCCTTTAAAAACTTAGGCGCGGCACAGGCGCTTAAACTTTTCGTTGCTTGTGAAGGAGACACACATGCCCCTGACGATGACTAAGCGTATAATACTTTCGTTACTATTATGCACGGGACCCTTAGCGCTCAGCGCACCGGCGCCCTCGACGGTGAAAGCCGCTGCCGGCCCCGCATCCGGACCAGGCGACGCCGAGTTCATGGCTCTTGCAGATCGTTATATAGACAAACTGTACCTACCAACTCAGCCCAGCACGGCGACCGCGCTCGGTGTCCACTCGTACGACGATCAGCTTGAGGACTACTCCAAAGCCGGCATGAACCGACTCACGGAACGGTTGCAGCACTGGGAAGCGCGATTAACCGCCGTGAACATGGCGAATTTAAGCGAGACGGTACGAGGGGACCATGCGCTTCTACTGAGCAACGTACGCAGCACCTTGCAGTCGCTGACGGTGCTCAAACCATGGCAGTACAATCCGGACGTCTACTCTAGTGGCATCACGAGTAGCGCATTTACACTCATGGAGCGAAACTTCGCGCCGGCAGAACAAAGATTACGGCTGCTTGTGGCGCGCGAAGCTAAAATGCCAGCAGTGCTTGCGGCCGCACGCATTAACCTGTCCCATCCACCGAAGGTATACACAGAAATCGCGCTGGAGCAGCTGCCAGGACTGATTGGTTTTTTCAGCAAGGATGTGCCGCTAGCTTTTAAAGATGTAACCGACAGCGCGCTCCTTGAACAGTTTTCGACCAGCAATGCTGCAGTCGTTAAAGCGCTGACCGAGTACCAACAGTGGCTACAAAATGATCTTCTGCCAAAGTCTGATGGCGATTTTCGGATCGGGACGGACAACTTTCAACGCAAGCTTGCGCTTGATGAAATGGTTACCACGCCGATCGATCAGCTACTGGCCTTGGATCTTGCGAATCTGCATGCCAATCAAGCAGAGTTTGCGCGCATCGCGAAGGAACTCGAGCCTACAAAGACCGTGCGCGAGGTCCTTGCCGAGCTTGCGGCGAATCATCCGCCTCCAGATCAGTTGCTGAGCGCGTTCAAAGACACCTTCAAAGGCCTGGTCTCGTTTATCAACGCAAAACATATCATTACGATCCCATCTCCTATTCCGCCGCTGCTTGAGGAGACGCCACCGTTTATGCGGGCCACGACGTTTGCTTCCATGGACACTCCGGGCCCGTTCGAACCTACAGCCAAAGAAGCCTACTTCAACGTCACTTTGCCAGAGGCTTCATGGAGCGATGAGCGAGTGGCACAGTTCATGGCGCAGTTCAGCTACCCGGTAATCAATGCGGTCGCAACCCATGAAGCCTATCCTGGGCACTACACACAGTTCTTATGGATGTTTAACGTACACGATCGTGTACGCAAAATTTTTGGAGCTAACTCAAATGTCGAAGGATGGGCCCATTACTGCGAGCAAATGATGCTGGATGAGGGGCTCGCGCAGGCGTTATTTCCAACAGACGTACGGCAACAAAAGCTCCTGCGCTTAGGACAACTTCAGGATGCGTTACTACGTAATGCACGCTTTTACGTCGGCATTAAATTGCATACGACGGACATGAGTCTACAAGACGCCGTGAATTTCTTTGTCAATGAAGGCTACCAATCACCCGCAGTGGGCTTAGTGGAAACCAAACGAGGCACTTCAAACCCTACCTATCTGTATTACACCCTAGGCAAGCTCGAGATCATGAAGCTACGCAAAGATGTACAGGCTAAACTGGGCAAGCATTTTGATTTGCAAACATTTCATGATGATTTTATGAAGGAGGGTTCGCCTCCCATTCAAATCGTACGCCGAGCAATGCTACACGACGACTCGCCTGCCCTCTAAGGGTTATGCCTGCGCCACTGATGGAGTGGCGCAGGCAAGCATTTTAGTCAGCAACCACCGGTAAGATGACAGCGGTTGGCAACGTACTGCTACGGTAAACCTGTTGAGTTGCTTTCTTATAGTCTGAGGGCCGAGCGTTAAAAATGTTCGGGACAAAACTCTGGGGGTTTCGATCGTATAGTGGAAACCACGTGGACTGCACCTGCACCATGAGCCGATGCCCTGGCAAGAAGGTGTGATTCACAGCAGGTAGTGGTATCCGATAATGCTCAGGCTTACCGGGTTTTAGGGCACGGGGCTTATCAAAGCCATCGACATAGCGACCTCGGTATATTTCCATACCAATAGGAAGCTGATAGCCCGCAAGTGCTGGCTGATCGGACATCTCCTCTGGATAGACATCAATTAGTTTGACGACGAAATCACTGTCGGTGCCGCTGGTGGCTGCATACAGGTCGGTGACTGGTTGACCCGCAATATGGACGCTGGCAGTCAATGGTTCGCTGCTATAAGTCAGCACATCAGGTCGGTCGGCGACAAAGCGCTGATCACTCACCAGCCAAGGCCCCCACACGCCGCGATCATTGATATGCACGGGTCTAGGTACAAAGGGAACTGGTTTAGCAGGATCCGAAACATAGTCATCGTGCGCATCAGCGCCGCCCATCGGCTTGATAAAGCTTAAATGGAAGTCGGCACCAAGATATAAAGGCGTCGCTTTGCCTTGCGGCCAAGTATCAGACTCTTGCCAGCGGTCAACCCCCGTCGCATAGGTGAGCACCCGTGGAGTGTGGCTTTGTGGTGCGTTGTCCTTTAAGTACTGATCCAAAAAGGGTTTCATCACATCACGACGAAACTCGAGTGCCGTATCACCTTTAAATTTTAAAGGTCCGAGACTCGTGCCATCGTAATTGACGCCACTGTGCCGCCAAGGCCCGATCACGAGGGAAATCAGATCATGGGCCTTAGGCGCTAGCGCACGATAGACAGCCGGCGCTCCATAACTGTCCTCTTGGTCCCATTGGCCAACTACGAGCATCGTGGGAACCTTGAGTTCCCGTGCGCCCAGCAATTTATCAAGCGCCTGTCCTTGCCACCACACATCGTAAGTCGGGTGCTCCATAAGTTTTGTCACGAAAGGTAGCTGATCTAGACCATATTTGCGGATATAGTCGCCCGCAGAACCCACTGTGAGAAACTCTGCGTAATAATCACGTAGCCCCATCGCAACTCCAGTGCCGTCCCCGGCCTGTCCAGTTTGTGAGGGGAAGTAGTCGGCGCCCCCTTGACGAAAGGCGCCGTTGTGAAACCAATCGTCTCCCACCCAACCGTCAACCATTGGGCTCATCGGCACAGCCGCTTTCAGTGCGGGGTGTGGGTCAATAAGCGCCATCAGGGACGTGAAACCCGGGTAGGACGACCCCGTGATCGCCACGCGGCCGTTGGACTCGGGAACATTTTTGACCAGCCAATCGATTGTGTCGTAGGCATCTGTGGCGTGGTCGGTTGGGGTTGGGTTCAGCGGCCCGCGCAATGGCCGAGTCATAACGTAGTCGCCCTCTGAGTGGTCCCGTCCGCGTATGTCTTGATAAACCCGGATATACCCATCATTAACAAAAGTAGCGTCGGAAATGGGCAAAATCTCGGTGATCGTCTGACTCGGATTACGCGCGGTCATCTTGCTGGCGTTGTACGGCGTACGCGTCAACAGCATGGGCCCATGTGTGGTGCCTTTACGCATGACGATCACCGTAAAAAGATGCACGCCATCGCGCATGGGAATCATCATCTCACGACGCACATAATCGGCTTCGGGCGTGACTTTTATGAACTGCGCAGGAATATCTGGGGAGAAAGTGGGCACATCAGCGGCAAGGGCCGTGACACTCCAAGCGAACGCGGTGGCGTATGCAGCGACAAGTAGCCGTAATTTCATCGTTTTCCCCTGTCTGATATCTGTCGCGACCGCCCACGCCCAATCTACCTTTGGGCTGTTCAAGGCCACCTTTTCAGGGAATCATAGTTGGTTTTTTGACATGGTCAAAAAAAATTCTTAAAAGCGCCGTCGAAGCGTCACGCGAGGCGCGAAGACTACGCGCATGCCATTTGAACTAACCATTGCTGGTCAGTCTGGAAACGGTGAGCGCGAGATGGACTATCGCCATAGGCTCGCCCTTTGGTCGCGCGCCGATGCCCGTTTGCAACGAGCTCTACGGGAACTAGGTTGTGTCCGGGAACTGACTCGAGTGGGTGAACCGGCGCGCATAGCGGCAGAACTTAAAGTGGCAGAGGCGCGCCTGCATTGTCTCAAGTGTCAAGAGGCGGCTGAGCAGCTCGATGATATTTTTGAGGGTGCGGATCTTTTTAGCTGACGTCGTACTAAAGAGAGCCAATACTCTGACTTGAGCCCAACGCAGTCGATGACAAGTCGCTAGAATTGGCGGCGTGAACCCAACTCATCTGACTGCAGATCTCAACGAAACCCAACTGGCGGTTGTCACCGCTCCGACGGGCCCCATTCTTGTGCTGGCCGGTGCCGGCAGTGGTAAAACACGCGTCTTGGTCCACCGGGTCGCTTGGCTGATCAGTCACGAGGGGGTGTCACCCCATGCGGTACTCGCCGTCACCTTCACCAACAAGGCGGCCGGCGAGATGCGCGGACGTATCGAGTCACTGCTCGGCGGTCCTAGTGGCACTCTGTGGATTGGTACGTTTCATGGGCTGGCCCACCGATTACTGCGCCTGCACTGGCGTGAAGCGGGGCTGCCACAGACATTTCAGATTCTGGATTCCGATGACCAGCTCCGTGTCGTCAAAAAAGTCGTGCGCGCCATGGAACTCGACGAGACACGTTGGTCGCCAAAAGAGCTCGTGTACTTCATCAATGCGCAAAAAGACGAGGGCCGACGGCCCAAGATGCTTGCCGATGAGGGCGATCAAACCCGACAGGTCATGATCAAGGTCTATGCAGCCTACGAAGAGGCTTGCCGGCGCGCGGGGGTTGTCGACTTTGCAGAACTGTTGCTACGTTCGTTTGAGCTGTGGCGTGATCAGCCGGACCTACTGGCCCATTACCAGCATCGCTTTGGTCACGTGCTGGTTGATGAGTTTCAGGATACCAATGCCATTCAATACCAGTGGGTACGCTTACTCGCCGGTCCAAAAAGCATCCCATTTGTGGTGGGCGATGATGACCAGTCCATCTATGGCTGGCGCGGGGCACGCGTCGAAAACATCCACAAGTATCAGCGCGATTTTCCGGGAACTGCCGTTTTTCGCCTCGAGCAAAACTACCGCTCGACGGCCACTATCTTAAATGCTGCTAACACGCTGATCGCCAATAACTCGGGGCGAATGGGTAAAACGCTCTGGACGGATGGCGCACGTGGTGAGCCTATCCGCCTGTATGCCGCTTTCAATGAGCGCGATGAAGCCGACTTTGTCATTACCCAGATTCGAGAATGGATACGCCAAGGCGGGAAGCGCGAGGAGTGTGGGATTTTATACCGCTCGAACGCGCAGTCCCGAGTACTAGAAGAAGCGTTGCTTGTTGCGCGTATTCCCTACCGTGTGTATGGCGGTCAACGGTTCTTCGAGCGCGCCGAAATCAAAGACGCCCTTGCCTATCTCAGGCTCGTCTCTAGTCGCATCGATGATGCGTCGTTCGAGCGTGTCGTTAATTTACCGACACGCGGGATCGGCGCGAAGACGCTTGAGACCGTGCGGGATTACGCGCGGGCGCAGGGTTGTGCGCTATGGCAGGCTTCTGCAGCGACCATCGCCGGGGGCACTCTAGGGCCTAAAGGGGCACAATCTTTGCATGGCTTCCTCACATTAATTGAGCGCCTTGCCAAAGAAACATCTGGTATGCCGTTACACGAGCAAGTCGATAAAGTCATTCACCTGTCCGGGCTGATTGATCATTACCGCAAGGAAAAAGGCGAGCGTGGCGAGGCACGGGTTGAGAACTTGGAGGAACTAGTCTCTGCAGCCAATGGCTATAGTCCTGAAGAGGGATCCGATCTTGCGCCGCTTGAGTCATTCTTAGCACACGCAGTACTTGAAAGTGGTGAGGGTCAAGCAAACGAATGGGAAGACAGCGTGCAGATGATGACTCTGCACTCAGCGAAAGGTCTGGAGTTTCCACTCGTCTTTCTGTGTGGCTTGGAAGATGGGCTCTTTCCACACCAACGGTCCGTCAATGATATCGGCGGTCTTGAAGAAGAACGCCGCTTGGCATATGTGGGGGTGACGCGTGCCATGCGTCGACTGTACATCTCGTATGCTGAGCAGCGCCGTCTGCACGGGATTGACCAATTCGGTATGCCGTCTCGGTTCATTGCGGAAATACCTGCTGAACTAATAGAAGAGGTGCGTCCACGAGTACAGGTCTCTAGACCGCTGTATTCCAGTCGCTCGGGTGACACGAGCGGCAGCCGCGATACCCGAAAAATAGAAGAGCCGAGTCACTCATCTGGGTTGCGCCTCGGGCAGCGCGTGCACCATAAAAAATTCGGTGACGGGGTCATTCTGCGGCTCGATGGCCAAGGACAAGGGGCGCAGGTCGAGGTGAATTTTGAACGTTTAGGCCGCAAGGTGCTGATGCTGGCCTACGCCAACCTTGAGCCCATTTAAGTAGGGCTCAAGGACTCGGATTGCCGCCCATGGCCGTCAACAGCGCCGCATGGGCCTGAAGCCGACGGCTCTGTACGTTAATCAGATTATTATCTGCCGACAACGCGGTGCTTTGCGCAATCACGACGTTTAAGTAACTCACGGTACCGGCACGGTATTGATTCTCTGTCGCCCGCAACGTCTCATGGGCGGCGCTCGCGGCGCGCGTGTCTGCCGATTCTTCAAGCGCTAAGTCGTTTAGTGCCGATAGGGCATCGTCCACACTCTGTAGTGCGACAAGTATGGTCTGTCGGTAAGCCGCCACCGCACTGTCATGATTGGCATTGGCAATCGCATTTTGGCTAAGCCGTGCACCGCCATTAAATAGAGTCCCCGCGAGCGATGGGCCAAAACTCCATAGTTTATTCGGCGCATTGAACAGATTAGCCCACTGACTTCCTTGATAACCGCTGCTCGCAGTAAGACTCAAGCTTGGAAAAAACGCCCCATGGGCCACGCCGATCTGGGCATTCGCGGCCTGGACGCGCCGCTCAGCCGCGGCCACATCGGGACGGCGCTGTAGCAATGCGGTTGATAACTCTTTGGGTACTTGCGGCAACACAGGCAATGTTGCCCGCGGCGTAATAGTCAGGCCCTCCGGCGGCCTACCACTCAACACAGCAATGGCATGCTCGAGTGTGGCGCGCTGCAAGTGACTATCCGTTAATTGCGCTTGCGCTGTGGCAAGCTGCACTTCTGCCTGAGTCACATCAGTGTTTGCGGCAACACCGGCGTTATAACGGTTTTTTGTGATGTCGAGCGAACGCTGGTAGGCAGTAACGGTGCTCGATAACAGTTCGTGCTGTACATCCAAGGCGCGCAGCTGCACGTAGTTTTTAACAACCGTGGCAGCGATGGATAGCCGTGCGGCGGCAAGATCACTGGCACTCGCCTCGGCATTGCTACGACTCGCCTCTAGCTGCCGGCGCAGCTGTCCCCACAGGTCTAATTCCCACGAAGCGCTGCCTAACGCTTTATCACTCGTCACGACGCGGGTCTTAGCCGACACGGGGACCGTGGGGATAGCAAGGTTTGCAGCTGCCGCTCCGGTCGATGAGCGCCCGCTGCTCGCTGAAACCCCCACAGTCGGCAACAGCACCGCGCGACTAGTGCCCACCACGGCGACCGCGACGCGGTACGCTGCCTCCGCTTGGCGAATGGTCTGATTAGCCGTATCGGCTGCATTGACCAAATCACTCAGCACCGGATCGCAGTACATGGTCCACCAAGGGCCGCGCGGCAATGCATCTGCAGGTTCGGCCGGTAGCCATGTCTCCTTAAACGCGGCAGGTAACCCCACCTCAGGACGATGGTAATTCGGGCCCACAGCACAACCTGCCAACAGCCCTAAATACAGCGCGACCATATAACGACGCAGCACCATTTAATTACTCTCCACAACAGATTGCGAGTTCATATTGAGCGCGTCACGACGCCGAGATATCCATTTTTTACGCATGCGATCTAAAGATAAATAAATCACAGGCGTGGTGTACAGAGTGAGCACCTGACTCAGTAACAACCCACCCACAATCGCAATTCCTAAGGGCTGGCGCAGCTCAGCACCGTCGCCATGGCCGAATGCGAGCGGAACCGCGCCTGCGAGTGCTGCGACTGTTGTCATTAAAATTGGCCGGAAGCGCAGTAGGCATGCGTCATAAATCGCTGTCCGTGAATCAAGTTTACTGTCTCGCTCAAGCGCAAGCGCGACATCAATCATCATAATGGCATTTTTCTTAACGATACCAATCAACAGAATCACCCCGATAAGGGCGATCAATGAAAAATCAAAGCGCAGCGCAAGCAGTGCTAGTAACGCGCCGACGCCCGCAGAAGGCAAAGTCGACAAAATTGTCAACGGATGGATAGTGCTTTCATACAAGACGCCAAGAACCAAATACATCGCCACAATAGCCGCAAGTATCAGAAGCGGCTCACTGTCCATCGACGCTTGAAATAATTTAGCAGTACCCTGAAAACTACCACGAACATTGCTAGGAGCTCCTAGACCCGCAAATGCTTTATCAATGGCCTTGGATGCCTGTGACATCGACACACCAGCAGGCAAGTTATAGGAAATTGTTGTGGCAGCAAACTGCCCCTGGTGATTGACCGACAGCGCTGTGTTGGTCGGCCCAAATGTGGCTATCGAAGCTAGCGGCACTTGCCCAGTAACAGGCTTTGATACATAGACATCAGTTAATGCTGTGGGGCTTTGTAAGTACCGGGCATTTGCTTCCATCACGACATGGTATTGATTCAGCGGTTCATAAATAGTCGCGATTTGACGTTGGCCGAACCAGTCGTACAGGGTTGCATCGATAGTCGCTACATCTAACCCGACGCGTGCAACCGCATCGCGATCCATCGTCACCATCGTCTGCAACCCTTTGTCTTGCTGATCTGTGTTGACATCAGCAAGTTCGGGTAAAGCCGACATCGCTGCACGTAAACGCGGGCCCCACAGACGTAAGTTGGCCAGCGAGTCAGCCTGCAGCGTGTACTGATACTGAGCGTTGGAGGAGCGTCCCCCGGTACGGATATCTTGTGCTGCTTGTAAGTAAAGTACCGCACCCGGCTCGTGCGTCAATGGAAAGCGCAGCCGATTAATCACCTGATCCACCGTGACGCCTCGTTCAGCGACCGGTTTTAGGGCAACAAACATGAACCCGGTGTTTTTTTGTCCGCCGCCAGTGAACGCAACCACATTATCTACTGCCGGGTCATTCTTAACGATGCGCACAAACTTTTTGAGCTTCTCGTTCATGCTTTGAAACGATAGCGTCTGATCGCCTTGGATATTGCCAACCATGCGACCGGTATCTTGTTGCGGCAAGAAGCTTTTTGGAATAACCATATACAAGTAGACATTTAAGGCAACAGTGCCCAGTAAGATCAGTAACACAGCACGGCTATGGTTCAAGGACCAGTCCAGCGAGCGTCGGTAGCCAGCTTTTAGTCGGTCGAACCAGCGCTGCGACAACGCCGCGAAACGTCCCGTCTGGTGTAGGCCCGGGAGACGTAACATGCGTGAGGCCATCATAGGGGTGGCGGTGAGCGAGACGACTAATGACACCACGATTGCGCTTGCAAGCGTCACGGCAAACTCTCGAAATAAGCGGCCTGTGAGCCCAGGCATAAAAAGAATTGGAATGAATACCGCAACCAGCGAGACGCTCATCGCAAGGACTGTAAAGCCGACTTCCTTTGCGCCTCGGTAGGCGGCCTGCAATGGCAACATGCCCGCTTCTACATGGCGCATGATGTTTTCCAAAACGACGACGGCATCATCAACGACAAAGCCATTAGCCACTGTCAGCGCCATCAGCGAAAATGTATCGAGACTGAAATTAGCGAAATGCATGACAGCCAGCGTGCCTAGCAAAGACACGGGCACCGCGATCACTGGGATCAGTGAGGCACGCCAGTCTCCCAAAAACCCCCAGGTGACTAGAACGACCAACAGAACGGAGATAGCTAACGTACGTTCAACCTCGCGCAGCGAGGCACGTATGGTTGGTGTCCGATCAATCATGATGTCTAAGTTGGCCGCAGACGGTAATGACGCTCTTAACTGCGGTAGTACGGCGCGTATTCGCGCAATGGTGTCTATGATGTTAGCGTTCGGCTGACGCGTGACGAATAGCAAGACGGCCGGCTCGCCATTGGCCAGTCCACCGTTGTGAACGTCCTCTACCGAGTCAGTCACCGTGGCGACATCAAGGACTCGGACACTTGCGCCTTTGTTGTAAGCGACTATGGTGGGCAGATAATCAGCAGCCTTGCGGGCCTGATCATTCGCTAGCAATTGCCAACGTGTGTCACCGTCCTCCAAAGCCCCCTTCGGCCGATTGACGTTGGCGGTGGCAATGGCCGTGCGTACCTGTTCTGGCGACAGCCCCGCATGCGCGAGCGCGACCGGATCTAGATCCACGCGGACTGCTGGCAATGAGCCACCACCCACAGTGACCTGACCAACGCCGGTAACCTGTGCCATCTTTTGCGCAAGTACCGTGGAGGCAATGTCATAAAGCTCACCCGGCGTTTTCGTCGGTGAGGTCAGTGCAAACACCATAATAGGCGCATCAGCTGGATTGACCTTGCGCCAGGTGGGGTTACTCGGCAGTCCCGATGGCAGTAGCGCCCGTGCAGCATTTAAACCGGCCTGCACGTCGCGCGCGGCACCATCAATGTCGCGCGACAGATCAAATTGCAGCGTGATCCGGCTTGAGCCTAGCGAGCTCGATGAAGTGATCTCATTGACACCCGCGATCCGTCCGAGTGAGCGTTCGAGCGGCATGGCAACTGTGGCTGCCATAGTTTCGGCTGCAGCACCTGGCAATGAGGCCTGTACCGAGATAGTGGGCATGTCAATTTGCGGCAAGGATGCAACCGGAAGACCGCTAAAGGCAATTAAACCTGCGATCGCAATGCCGATAGTCAGCAATGTGGTCGCTACCGGCCGATCGATAAACAGCTTCGAGAGACTACTAGTCAGTGGTATCGGGCTCATAATACGACGGAGTCGCTGCCCCGAGAGGTGGACGAATCTGTCCGGTACTTTGCAAAGCGCCGACTCAATTGATCGAACGCAAGATAAATGACCGGAGTTGTAAATAGCGTAAGCACTTGGCTTACGAGCAGGCCGCCCACCATTGTTAGTCCAAGTGGATGGCGTAACTCTGAGCCTACGCCAGTGCCGAGCATCAAGGGTAGCGCTCCTGCAAGCGCCGCGACTGTCGTCATCAAGATCGGCCGTAGGCGCAATAGACAGGCCTGAAAAATGGCTTCCTCAGGGGCTAACCCTTCTTCACGCTCTGCAGCCAGCGCGAAGTCAATCATCATAATCGCGTTCTTTTTGACGATGCCGATGAGCAACACGATGCCAATGATCGCAATAATGCCAAGATCCGTACCGCTTAACATCAACGCCAGCAGCGCGCCAATGCCCGCCGACGGCAGCGTGGACAGAATCGTAATTGGGTGAATGTAACTTTCGTATAAAACACCGAGCACGATATACATCGTGATAATCGCTGCAATCAGCAACCAGATGGTACTTGTTAATGAGCCCTCAAAGGCGAGTGCCGCCCCCTGAAAGCTCGTCGCAATACTCTGCGGCAGTTGTAGCTCCTGCTCCACCTGGTGAATTTCAGCGACTGCACTACCTAAAGATGCGCCGCGAGCAAGATTAAATGAAATAGTCGCTGCCGGAAATTGACCTAAGTGATTTACGGCAAGTGGGGTTGTGCGCTCGACAAAATGCGCAACGCTAGACAGCGGCACCGGACCGCTGGCGCCTGCAACATAAAGACTTGTGAGTGCTTTTGGTCCGCGTGTCTGCTCCGGACGCACCTCAAGCACGACTCTGTAGGTGTTGGCTTGCGTAAATATTGTTGAAATTAAACGCTGCCCGTAGGCATCGTAGAGCGCGTTATCGATCGCAGCCACCGTCACGCCTAGTCGCCCAGCGCTACCACGGTCGATATCCACATACTCCTGCAAGCCTTGGTCCTGTAAGTCACTCGCGACACCAGACATTAAAGGCGACTTAGCCAAGCGCTCCACCAGCCGCTTCACCCAAACTGCCAACTCCTCGTAATTAGCATCCTCAAGGGTGAACTGATACTGCGTACGTGACACACGATCTTCGATCGTAAGGTCTTGTACGGGTTGCAGATATAAAGTGATGCCGCTCACGTGCGTGGCTCGATCTGCTAGCCGGTGCACAATGTTTTGAAGATCAGAGCCACGGACAGATCGGTCTTTCAGTTCAATCTGCAGACGCCCACTGTTGAGTGTGGCATTAATGCCATCAACACCAATGACCGATGCCACGCTTTTTACAGCCGGATCCTTGGTCAACTCTTCAGCCAACTGTTGTTGTCGCTCAGACATGCCAGCAAAAGAGATCGTCTGAGGTGCCTCGGTCAGTCCCTGCAGCGCGCCGGTATCCTGTAGAGGGAAAAACCCCTTGGGCACGACCACATACAGCAAGACAGTTAATACTAACGTGCCAGCTGCCACCCATAGAGTCGTGCGCTTATAGCGCAAAACCACAGTCAACCACCGGCCGTAAGCTGCGCTCAATTGGTCAAAGCCAGTTTTGAGGCGACCGAGCCAAGGGCTTTCCTTAGACTCGTCATGCTTGATAAGGAAACGGGCACACATCATCGGGGTAAGTGTCAGCGAGATGATGGCAGATAACACAATAGCAACAGCGAGCGTGACCGCAAATTCACGGAATAAGCGCCCGACCACCTCGCGCATAAAAAGCAGTGGTATCAGCACCGCAATTAAAGATAACGTGAGCGAGATGATTGTGAAGCCAATTTGTTTTGAGCCCCGTAGTGCGGCATCAAGGGGTTTCTCGCCTTGCTCTATATAGCGACTGATGTTCTCAATCATGACGATGGCATCATCGACCACAAAACCTGTGGCAATGGTTAGCGCCATAATAGTTAGGTTGTTGATTGAAAATCCAATCAGATACATGATTCCAAAAGTGCCAATGAGTGACACTGGCACGACAACGCTCGGGATAATCGTGGCGCGTAGATTGCGTAGAAACAAGAATATTACGAGCACGACAAGACTGACTGATAAAACGAGTTCAAACTCAACGTCACGCACGGATGCACGAATCGTGGCGGTACGGTCACTTAAGACGTGGACTTGCAGACCACCGGGCAACGATCCAGTGAGTTGCGGCAATGTCGCGCGAATTCTGTCGACAGTGTCGATGACATTACTGCTCGGCTGACGCTGTATATTCAGGATGACAGCTGGTCGCATGCGGCCATCGATTGTCGCCCAGGCTGCTAGCTTGCTATTTTCGGCATCATCAACAATACGACCGACATCGCCAAGACGGATCGCTGCGCCATTTTTAAACGCAACAACGAGGTGACGGTAGTCCGCGGCAGATCTGAGTTGATCGTTAGCTCCCACGGTAGATGCCTGCACGCTGCCGTCAAAACTGCCTTTGGCACCATTAACGTTGGCAGCTCCTACAGACGTACGCACGTCCTCTAGTGTTAAGCCTGCGGCCGCGAGTGCAACCGGATCAATCTGTACACGTACGGCAGGACGCTGGCCGCCGCCAATGGATACGAGGCCAACGCCTGAGATTTCAGATAGCTTCTGCGCAAGACGTGTATCAACGTAATCCTCGATTGCCGGCAGCGACAAGGTGTCGGAGGCCACGGCAAGCGTCATGATTGGTGCATCGGCCGGATTGACCTTTGCATAAATTGGCGGCATTGGTAGATCGTTGGGTAAAAACGTTGCCGCTGAATTGATCGCCGCCTGTACTTCCTGTTCGGCTACATCCAAAGTCAGATCAAGCGTGAAGCGCAGCGTGATGACGGATGCCCCTCCTGAGCTCGTTGAGATCATCTGCATAAGCCCAGGCACCTGACCAAACTGTCGCTCAAGCGGCGCCGTGATGGCCGACGTCATCACATCAGGGCTCGCTCCCGGATACAGCGTGGTCACTTGGATGGTGGGATAATCAACTTCGGGCAGTGCCGATACGGACAACCCAAAATATCCCATGAATCCGGCAAGTACGATGGCGAGCGTCGCGAGTGACGTCGCGACGGGGCGCTCTATAAAGAGACGCGATGGATTCACGGACTTTGTCTGCCGTCGGCGAGTGGCGAGCGCCCGTGAGTTCCGCCGTCGGCCGAATGCGCAGCGCCAGCATGAGCACCACCGCCCCACTTGCTTTTACCGGCGTGGGCAGCGTCTGGTGCTGGCGTTTCTGCAGCAATCGCGACCTTAGCACCTTCCTTCAGCTTATCAGTCCCATCGATTACCACGCGGTCACCCGGCTTTAGGCCCTTAGCGATCGCCGAGGTGTCTGCAAAGGTGGTGATCACTGTGACAGGGCGCACGGACGCGGTGTTATCTTCATTCACAACATACACAAACGTACCAGGAGTCCCGCGCTGTACGGCGCTCGCCTTAACTAGCGTTTGATCAGTCAGGGTCGCGAGCGTCAGGCGCGCGTTGACGAACTGATTCGGGAACAAATTACCGTCGGCATTATCGAAAACGCCTTTGAGTTTGACAGTACTGGTGGTGGGATCGACGACGTTATCAGTACTTTCCAGTGTGCCCACCGCAAGGCGGGTGATGCCATCGCGGTCATACGCTTCAACTTTGAGGTGCTGCCCGCCACGCCAGCGACTTAAGGCCTCTGGGGCACGATCAGCGGGTATCGCAAAGACCACGTTGATGGGAGCTGTCTGGGTTAGTACCACCACTCCTGCAACATCCGTGGTGTGCACGACGTTACCGACATCCGCCTGTTTTAATCCGACGCGACCTGCGATGGGTGCGCTGATATGTGTCCAATCGAGATTAAGTTTTGCGGTGGCTACAGTGCCTGCATCCGTCTGCACCGTTCCTTCGTACTGGTGCACCAGCTCCGCTTGATCGTCGACTTGCTGCTTAGCGATGGAATCGAGCGCGAGCAACGTTTGATATCTATCTAGATTACTGCGAGCGCTGGCAAGCAGCGCGCTATCACGTGCTAATTGGCCATTCGCCTGATCCAAAGCGGCGAGGTAGGGTCGTGGGTCGAGCTGCGCAAGCACATCCCCTGCCTTAACCTCGCGGCCTTCCTGAAAATTGATCTTCTGCAGCAAGCCATCAACGCGTGTTCGCACGACCGCTGTATTGCGCGCGGTGACAGTGCCGAGGGCATCGAGGGTCATATCAATAGGGCCACGACTTGCCACCACAACCCGTACCGGCACCGGGGGGCCGCCGCCATGAGCGCCGCGACCAAAACCAGCCCCCGCTGGGCCACCCACATCACGCCACCGCGTGACATAGATGGCTGTGGCGATCGCTGTAACGATCAAAACCAAGGGGATCATCTGCTTTTGTCGTCTGGTCACTGGGATCACTCCTGTCGACACCGTCACCATGAAGGTGTCGAGCCGGTCATTGTCCTACACTCTGCTGGATTGAACACGCCCTTTAAAAGCAAAGACTTGTAAAGCTTCTCCCGGCTAGATGAGACAGGCTACTGTAAACGCATCGCGCCGTGTTAGACACGCCCTGATAGACTAGAGTCTCCATGGTGAATTGCGTGACTCTTTGAAAATCATCATTGTCGGTGCCGGACAGGTTGGCCGAACGGCCGCCTATCATCTGTCTAGGGAAGAGGCCAACGAAGTCACTGTCGTTGACTCAGACGATACGGTCTTGCGCGAGTTGCAGGACCGTATGGACGTACGCACGGTCAGCGGTAATGGCGCAAATCCTGCAGTACTCGAAGCGGCAGGCTGTGCAGATGCGCAGCTACTCGTCGCGCTCACCAATAGCGATGAAGTCAACATGGTTGCCTGCCACGTCGCGTGGTCGTTATTTAAGACGCCCACCAAAATCGCGCGTATCCGTAGCGCCTCCTACACCGCGCGGCCGGACCTGTTTTCGGACACCGCCGGCTTTGCCGTGGATGTGTGGATCAGCCCAGAACAGCTAGTCACTGAGTATGTAGAGCAGTTGTTCCGGCATCCAGGCGCTTTGCAAGTGCTTGATTTTGCTGATGGCCGAGTGCGATTAGTCAGTGTACGGGCGGTTGAGGGCGGTTTACTGGTCGGGCAGCCACTCAATAAGCTCAAGCAACACACGCCGAACATGGACTCGCGGGTCGCGGCTATTTATCGCAAGGGTCGCAGCGTAAAACCCGAGGGAGATACCATCATCGAGCCTGATGATGAGGTGTTTTTCCTCGCTGCTAGGGAAGATATCCGCACTGTTATGAGCGAACTACGCAAGCTCGAAGCCCCCATGCGTCACGTGGTCATCGCAGGGGCCGGAAATATCGGCATTCGGCTTGCGCAAGCTCTCGAGTCGGCACATCAAGTCAAACTGATCGAGCGTGATCAGCGCCGCGCACGCCGTGCATCGGAACTCCTTCGAAGTACTATTGTGCTGCATGGTGATGCGGCGGATGAAGGATTACTGCTTGAGGAAAACATCGACACAGCCGATGCTTTTGTTGCAGTGACTAACGCCGAAGAAGCCAACATGCTCTCGGCAATGCTTGCCAAAAGGCTGGGCTGTCGCAAAGTGATGGCGCTGATCAACAAGCCGTCCTACGCCGAACTCGTCGAAAACGACCGAATCGATATCGCCATTGTGCCGCAAACGATTACCATCGGCTCACTTCTTGCCCATGTGCGTCGAGGTGACGTAGTCAATGTACACTCTCTACGCCGCGGTGCAGCAGAGGCGATCGAGGCCGTGGCCCATGGGGATGCCGACAACTCCAAAGTCGTTGGACGCAAAATCGAGGATATCAAGCTACCGGAAGGCACTACTATCGGTGCCATTGTGCGTGGTGATGACGTTTTGATGGGGCATCATGACATCGTGATCAGCGAAGGAGATCATGTCATTTTGTTTCTTACCGACCGGCGCCATGTTGAGGCAGTAGAAAAACTGTTTCAGACTGGCGTTGCTTTCATATAGTCAAGACGACATTGACATCCATGTACCCGTCGAGCGTACAACGCATCCTCGGAATTATTATCACGCTATTCAGCTTTACGATGGTGCCTCCCGTCATTGTTGGCCTCGTCTATGGTGACCAAGAATTAGCGCCTTTTGCGCTGTCTTTTAGCGCCCTGCTCTTAATTGGCTTGCTGTTGTGGCTACCGGTACGAAACGCGCAACGCGACTTGCGGCTGCGTGACGGTTTCTTGGTTGTGGCGCTTTTCTGGATTCTGTTAAGCGTTGCCGGCGCGTTGCCGCTACTGCTCGGTATGACTCCGCGACTCGGATTTACCAATGCGGTTTTCGAGTCCGTCGCTGGCATCACGACCACGAGTGCAACGGTACTCACCGGACTTGATGCGCTACCAAAATCAATCTTATGGTACCGCCAGCAACTACAATGGCTTGGGGGTGCTGGCGTCATCATTCTCGCTGTGGCGTTGCTGCCGGTGCTTGGGATCGGCGGTATGCAGCTATACAAAGCAGAAACGCCTGGTCCTGTTAAGGATGACAAGCTCACGCCACGCTTAATGCAAACGGCGCGCTCGCTATCCGGTATTTATCTGTTACTCACTGTTGTATGCACATTTTGTTTTGCGTTTGCTGGTATGGGCACCTTTGACGCCATCACGCATGCGTTTGCCACTGTATCGACTGGCGGATTTTCACCATACGATGCGGGTCTTGCGCATTTTCACTCAGCAACAATCGAACTAGTTGCAAGTGTCTTCATGTTTTTGGGTGCCACGAATTTCGCATTGCACTTTATTGCCTGGCGAAACAAGGATGCTAGTGCCTATTTAAGTGATCCGCAATTTAAGGGTTATCTGGCGTTTCTTGTTTTGCTGATCGTGCTGGTCGGCTGTTATCTGCTAGCGACTGGTGTGTACGCGAACTCACAGGATGCATTTAGATACGGATCATTAGCGGTCGTCTCCATGCTTACGACCACCGGCTTTTCGGGGACTGGCTTTGCATCCTGGCCGGGCATGTTGCCGGTGCTTTTAATGCTGATCACCTTCGTCGGTGGCTGCTCAGGCTCAACAGCGGGCGGCATGAAAATTATCCGCTGGCAGCTAGTGCTGAAGCAGGCTCAACGCGAGCTGACACGGCTGGTGCATCCGAGCGCTGAGTTACATGTGAAAGTGGCAGACAAACCTGTCCCGGGGCGGGTGCTTGCAGCTGTGACTGGTTTTTTTGCTATTTATCTTGTGCTCTTTGGTCTGATGATGCTGCTAGTGATGGCTGCGGGCCTTGATCAGGTCAGCGCTTGGTCTGCCATCGCCGCTTGCATCAACAACGCGGGCCAAGGGCTCGGGTCAGTTGCCAGTACATTTCAGCATGTTCCGGATGCAGCGAAGTGGGTCTGTATCACGGCGATGCTGGTGGGCAGACTCGAGGTTTTTACTCTCGTAGTGCTATTCATGCCCGCTTTCTGGCGACACTGACGCCGTTACTCCGTCAGTATCGGTATCCCAGCAAGTTTTGCTTTCCACAGCCGTGGACCCGAATCGTGTACGGATTCGCCCGCTGAATCAACAGCAACAGTGACGGGCATGTCTTTCACCTCAAACTCATACACCGCTTCCATGCCGAGCTCGGGGAACGCGACCACGCGACTTGCACGAATCGCTTTAGAGACAAGATAAGCGGCACCACCAACGGCTATCAGATACGCGCTGCTGTGCTTTTTGATTGCTGCAATACCTTGTGGTCCGCGCTCTGCTTTGCCCACCATGGCAAGTAGGCCTGCTTTTTCCAACATCGTTTCGGTAAAGCGATCCATTCGGTTTGCGGTGGTGGGCCCGGCAGGACCTACAACCTCACCATGAACCGGATCGACAGGTCCCACGTAATAAATTAGCCGATCCTTGAATGACAGGCCATCCGGCAATGGCTGCCCCGCATCTAATAAAGCACAGATGCGTTTATGCGCGGCATCGCGTCCAGTGAGAAATTTACCGGACAGCAACAATCGCTCACCGGGCTTCCATGTCGCAATGTCTGCTTTCGTCAAGCCATCGAGAGCTACATGTCGCACGCTAGCATCTGGCGTCCACGCGACCTGCGGCCACGTCTTTAAGTCCGGGGGCACAAGCTGCGCAGGTCCGGTGCCATCTAGATGAAAATGCGCATGGCGCGTTGCCGCGCAGTTAGGAATAACGGCTACCGGCAGTGACACGGCATGCGTAGGGTAGTCGAGAATCTGCACATCAAGTACTGTGGTCAGCCCACCTAATCCTTGAGCGCCAATGCCTAGCGCGTTGACGCGATCGAAGATCTCAATGCGTAGTTCCTCTAAACGTGTGCGGGCGCCGCGCGCTTTGAGCGCGGGCATGTCGATCGGCGCCATTAAGGACTCTTTGGCGAGTAACAGTGCTTTTTCGGCACTCCCACCGATGCCAATACCGAGCATTCCAGGGGGGCACCAACCAGCTCCCATCTTAGGCACCATCTCAACGACCCAGTCAGCCACGGAGTCCGAAGGATTTAACATGGCGAACATGGCTTTGTTTTCACTACCGCCACCTTTGGCAGTGACAGTCACATCAACGCCGTCACCTGCTACGAGCTCCACGTGCACGACTGCAGGTGTGTTATCGCGCGTATTGGTTCGCGTGCCGGCGGGATCGGTCACGATTGATGCACGCAGACGATTATCCTTGTCGAGGTAGGCGCGGCGCACTCCCTCGTTAACCATGTCTGCCAATGGACGGGCGCTATCCCATTGCACCCCCATGCCAATTTTGACAAAGACGACGACAATCCCTGTGTCCTGACACAACGGACGGTGCCCCTCGGCACACATGCGGGAATTGGTCAGGATTTGCGCGATTGCATCCCGTGCCGCGGGGCTTTGTTCAAGCTCATACGCCGCTCCCATCGCTTGAATGAAATCGGGCGAGTGGTAATACGAAATATATTGCAGCGCGTCAGCAACACTCTGCACAAGGTCAGCTTCACGTATGAGGGCCATAAACCATCCAGCGCGGTTACCAAATTAAAGCTTACTGTAGCAGGCCAGCTGCTAGGTCTAGGACGCTGTCCCTACGGATATCGGCGTACCTACAACCTCATAGAGGCTAAGGGATGCGTCTATTGGCATATGTTAAATGATTTTTTATAGTTGTCAGCTTTAAAAAAGGTCATGATTAAGATTATAAAACCCACTTTTTATTTTAAAAATCCTTAATTTAGACTTAACTTTCCATTTATTGATATTTAATCGATTTATTCCTTGTTTTATTTGATAAACTGTTTTTTTAGCGGTTAAGTGGAAAATAAATTCTTTTTTAAAGCTTAAACTGTGTTTTTGTGGTTTGTATTTACATTTCTTTGCTATTTATAGTGTTTAAATTGGCTGCTAGATACTTTTTTGATGCTTGAGACTTTTCCTGCGATGATAAGGGTTCACAGCGAGCATCCTTAACCATGATTGCACTTCTGCAACGCGTCACTCAGGCATCAGTCCGCGTTCAGGGGAGCGTCATTGGCGAAATCGGCGCGGGCCTCTTGGTATTCCTCGGTGTGGAGCGCTTTGACACCGAAATACAGGCGAACCGGCTCCTTGAGCGCGTGCTGAGTTATCGGATATTCGATGATGGCGAGGGGCGTATGAACCGTAGCCTGACCGACAAGGGCGCAGGCCTACTACTGGTATCGCAATTTACGCTCGCCGCTGACACAGCTAACGGGACGCGACCCGGCTTTGGCCCTGCCGCACCGCCCGCGGAAGGCCGCCGCCTGTACGATTACACGGTAAACCTCGCGCGCGCCCAAGTTGGCACGCTTGCGACCGGGGAATTTGGTGCACATATGGAGGTGCAACTAACAAATGACGGTCCCGTCACGTTTTGGCTACGCGCTCCACCGATAAAACCGTCATCTTAAGACCAAAAAACATGAACTTATCGAGGGTTTGCTAGGCGCCCTTTGGGGTATGATCAAGGTCGGCGGTGTTGCTGGTTGCAGGAGAAGATCATGGGTGGCGTCGGCATCAAAGAACTGTTGATCATTTTGGTGATCGCGTTGGTGGTCTTTGGCACCAAGAAACTGCGCTCAATCGGCTCCGATCTCGGAGGTGCAATTCATGAATTCAAAAAATCCATGGACGCCGGCGACAAATCACAGTCAGCGCCGCCAAAGCAAATCACTGGGCAGGATGCGGATTTCAGCACAGCTGACAAAGCAGGGACGAAGCCCGAACAAAAGACCGGTGTCTGACGTCAGGCCTCGCATTCCTTAAGCCAAACACCAGCACCGTGGGCTTCGAACTTCTGCTAATCATGGTCATCGCCTTGGTGGTGCTCGGCCCTGCAAAGCTCCCCAAACTAGCTGCCGATATTGGCCGCTGGACTGGCCGAGCTCGGGCAATGGCCCGTCAGCTCAAGAGCCAACTGGATCAAGAGATTCAAGCCGAGGAGTTTCTGCGCACCCAAGCCGCGTCCAGCGCGACACCGGCAACGCCTCCTACAAACATGGACGCGGCTCAAACGACTTCCACCGCGACGCCCACAAGCGCCCCAGCGGTGCAAGTGACGCCCCCGAACCTAACAATCGATAACCCACAAACGCCTACAGCAGACAGTGGGACAACCATTCACTTAGCGGGTGACCCGGCTGCTGCGCCTGCGGTGACGGGCGAGGCACCTCGTGACCACTGAGCCTGGGGCCGAAACGCTGTCAGAAAGTTCGCTGATGTCCCACTTGCTGGAACTGCGATCCCGATTATTGCGGTCCGTCGTCGCTATTGGAATCGGCTGTATTCCGTGCGTGCTCTATGCAAACCAACTGTTTGCGTTTGTGGCACGCCCTTTGATCAAAGCCCTGCCTAAAGGGGCGACACTGATCTCTATCAGTCTTGTAGCGCCACTGACCACACCATTTAAGCTGGCCATGTATTGCGGTATCGCGATTGCCATGCCCTACGTGCTCTACCAAATCTGGGGCTTTATAGCTCCAGGACTCTACAAGCACGAAAAACGCTTCGCGGTGCCCTTATTGGTATCAAGCGTCATGCTCTTCTATATGGGCATTGCAGTTGCCTATTTTGTGGTGTTCCCCCTCATGTTCAAGTTTTTCACTGCCACCGCTCCCGAAGGCGTGCAGATGATGACCGACATGACTCAGTATCTTGATTTAGTGCTCGTCCTGTTTTTGGCGTTCGGCGTAGCCTTTGAGATTCCGGTCGCTATCGTGCTACTGGTCTATACGGGCGTCGTCAAACTCCACTCGTTGACTACGAACCGCGGCTACGTGCTCATTGCGGTGTTTGTACAGGCGCTGGTCATTAGTCCACCAGACGTGGTTTCTCTATGCATTACAGCACTGCCAATTTATGCGCTGTATGAGGTTGGTATTTTAATGGCGCGAATTTTGACACGTGGCAAACTTGAGGCTCGAGCGAAGGCACAGCGCGAGGCTGAGAATAGCGGCTAAACAATGCGATTGGCGGATAACCCAGTCTATAAAATGACGACTATGACTAGCCTGTAACGGCTAAAGGCATGCTCTCAATGACGGACGCAACAGCATCAACTGCGACCTTTCTTGGTCATCCGCGCGGGCTCGCTACGCTGTTCTTCACCGAATTTTTTGAGCGTTTCAGTTACTACGGGATGCGGGCGCTGTTAGTTTTGTTCCTCACCGCGGAAATCGCCAAAGGGGGACTTGGTGTTGATAACGCAACCGCCGGCGCCATCTACGGACTTTATACTGCGGGCGCGTACCTGTTCTGTGTCCCGGGCGGTTGGATTGCAGATCGACTAATCGGCCAAAGGCAGTGTGTCTGGTACGGCGGCATTCTCATTGCCATCGGTAACGTACTGCTGGCATTCGGCCCGATAAGCATCTTTTACGCAGGCTTATTAGTCACGGCGCTCGGTACAGGCCTGCTCAAACCGAATGTGAGCGCAGTCGTCGGCGACTTGTATGCCCATGCGCCTGGCGAGAGACGTGATGCCGGCTTTTCCATTTTTTATGTCGGCATCAACCTCGGCGCGATGATTGCGCCTTTAGTGTCCGGTACGGTTGGCGAGACTATCGGTTATCGCTGGGGCTTTTTATCGGCCGGCATCGCAATGATGATTGGTTTGGTCCAATACCGCTTAACTGAGCACTATCTCGGCACTGCCGGCAACGCTCCTAAAGACCAAAATGTTGCTACTCGAGCAGCCAACCTTCGTTGGCTGCTTTTAGGTGGCTGCACACTTGCTGTAATCGCCGCGTTATTCGCAGCGGGAGTCGTGCGTGTCACCGTGCAGCAACTAGCAGAATGGTTCAACAGCTTTATGGTGGGCCTCGCAGTACTGTTCTTCGGCAGTGTGCTGCTGTTTGGTGGCTTAAGCACCATCGAAAAAAGGCGCGTTGTCGTCATTATCGTCTTTTTTCTGTGCGCAGCACTCTTCTGGGCTGGCTTTGAGCAGGCGGGGAGCACGCTCAATCTATTTGCGCGCGACTTGACGGATCGCTCACTGCTCGGCGGTTACTTTGATGCCCATGAGCATCCGGCGACTTGGTACCAATCGATCAACTCGGTGTTTATCATCTTGCTCTCACCATTTTTCGCGTGGCTTTGGGTCACCTTAGGGAGACGCAACCTCGACCCATCGGCACCGCTCAAGTTTGGCTTAGGCCTTGCCTTTCTCGGCCTTGGATTTATGGTACTTATTTTTGCCGCCAACTTGATCATCACGCATGGGGGTAAAGTTGGTCCCCAGTGGCTGTTGCTAACGTATCTGCTGCACACCACGGGCGAACTGTGCTTGAGTCCTATTGGTCTTTCGAATGTCACCAAGCTCGCCCCAACACGCTTTAAAAGCCAGATGATGGGCCTGTGGTTTTTAGGTACTGCACTCGGTAATCTGGCGGCTGGGCAAATCGGTGGCCGTATCGGCAGTGATGTGACCACGATGCCTGCCGAGTTCCTACACATGACGCTCATCGGCGTCGTTTCAGGCGGTATCGTGCTGTTACTGTCTCCCGTTTTCAAACGTTGGATGGGCGGCATTCACTGATGACTAAAGGCGGCCCTATGCATCAACCTCCCCAGCTAACACTGCGTGCCATTTTGTTGTCGATCGCACTGACGGTCGTGCTGTCGGCGGCGAATGCTTATTTAGGCCTATTCGCCGGACTTACCGTCGCCACTGCCATACCGGCAGCGGTAGTATCGATGGGCGTGCTGCGCTTACTTGGACGCACGAGCGTACTTGAAAACAATATCGTAGCGACCGGGGCATCAGCCGGATCGTCGATTGCTGCAGGCACTGTGTTTACCATGCCAGCGCTAATTATCCTTGGGCACTGGACGACGTTCGACTACTGGTGGGTACTTGCCATCATCGGACTTGGTGGTCTGCTGGGTGTACTGTTTTCTGTACCGCTACGTCGCACACTGATTATTGATCAGAATTTACAGTTCCCAGAGGGTGTAGCAACTGCCGAACTTTTACGGGCGGGCAGTGACTCATCGGGCGGCGCGAAGATCTTAGGTTTAGCGGCATGTATAGGCGCAGGATTTAAGCTCCTCATGTCCGCCCTGCGATTCGTGCCAGAATCCTTCACGCTTGCAACCTATGTCGGCAAACGGGCAATTGCATATATCGGCGTCAACCTCTCACCTGCACTGATCGGTGTCGGCTACATCGTCGGCCTCAATATCGGCCTTGTGATGGTTGCGGGCGGGCTCATTGCTTGGTGGGTCTTCATTCCGCTCTACAACACGTTTTTCTTTGGTCACGACCCGGCGCTGGCAGCGCAACTACTACCTGTTGATGCAGAAACTGCCGCGGGACTCATCTGGACTAAGAAGGTGCGCTACATCGGTGTCGGCGCGATGCTAATTGGCGGGCTGTGGGCGCTTTGGACCTTGCGTGGCTCACTGCTGTCGGGCATCAAAAGTGGCCTGAAGGTCGGCAGCAACACAACGAGCCTTGCTAGTACGGAACGTGACTTACCCATGAGCGCCATCTTAATCGGCGTCGTGCTATTCGTCATTCCGCTGTTCGTGTTGTATTACGCGGTGGTTGGCAGTATCGGTATCGCCGCGACCATGGCCGTGATCATGGTTGTGGCAGGCTTTGTGTTCTCATCGGTCAGTGGCTACATGGCCGGACTAGTGGGCAGCTCAAACAACCCCGTCTCTGGAATTACCATCTCAACCATACTGTTCGCCTCGCTCGTTTTGCTCGGATTTTTGGGTGCAGGGAACCCCGTCGGCCCGGTTGCTGCAATACTCATCGGGGCGGTCACCTGCAGCGCGGCGGCGGTTGCTGGCGACAATCTACAAGATCTCAAGGCCGGTCGATTGCTAGGGGCCACGCCCTGGCAGCAGCAAGTAATGCTGGCGATCGGCGCAGTTTCAGGGGCTGCCATCATGGCACCGGTACTTAATTTGCTGTTAAAAGCGTATGGCATCGGCACACCCGCTCATGCGGGCGTGCATGCCCTCAACGCACCACAAGCGACGTTGATGGCAGCAGTCGCGAAAGGCATATTCGGCGGGGGCCTGCCGTGGGACATGATCACACTTGGCGCGGTCGTCGGCGCAACCGTGATCATTCTAGATCAAACGCTTGCCCGCACTGGTGGGCGCTGGCGTGCCCCAGTACTTGCAGTCGCTGTAGGCATTTACTTGCCGCTCGAGTACACCAGTCCGATTTTTTTAGGTGGCTTGATCGCAGAACTGGCGGATCGCTGGCATGCAAAGCGGCCAAGCGCTGGTGATCCTGAGATATTACGGCGCTCAGGCTTACTATTCGCCTCGGGCCTCATCGCGGGTGAGGCCATTGTTGGTGTGCTCATTGCGATACCCATCGTACTGACTGGCAATGTGAATGTACTCGCGCTACCAGCAAGCCTGCACTTTAATCAATGGCTGGGTCTTGTAGGCTTGGGACTTATCACTTGGCAGCTGTATCGCGCTGCCTGTGCAAAGACCGCTGCTGCAGTGACCACGCATGCGCCATAGCGTGATTGTCGGATGAATCCCGTATCGATATGAGTGGCGCAAAACCGAACTCCACACTGCTGTATCTATCGTTTGCCGCGGTCTATCTCATCTGGGGCACGTCCTTTGCTGCCTCCAAGCTCGTCATGCATGATCTACCGCCGTTGCTCGCGCAGAGCGTCCGATTCTTAATCGCCGGTATTGGGCTGTGCGCGGTGGCGCTGTGGCGCGGCAACCGTATCCCGTTCGTTGTGAAAGAGTGGCAGCATTTTGCCGTCATGGGGCTGTTCTTGGTTATGGCTGCAAGTGGCTTAAATGCACTCGCTATCCGCTATGTAAGCTCTAGTGAGTCGGCCTTATTAAATGTCAGTGCCGCGTTTTGGATCCCGCTGCTCGGTACGCTCGGTAAACGCGGGCATCGACTTAATACTCGCAGCACCGTGGGGCTCGTTTTGGGTCTATCGGGCGTCATTTTTCTAATGTGGCCCAAGGGAGGCTTCTCTCTGACTAACTTGGGCTGGCAGCTCGTCATTTTGCTTGCCTGTTTTGGTTGGGCGTGCGGTACGTTGTACTATCGGCGTGTTCGTTCAATGACGCCAGCGCTCATGTTTACGGCACTTGAAATGGTATGCGGCGGCCTCGGTCTTGGTATTTTAGGGTTGTGCTTCGGTGACACACAGCACTGGCACCTGACTGCGCAGAGTCTTGGTGGCCTTTTTTTTCTAACAGTCTTTAGTTCAGGCATCGCGTATAGCGCTTTCGCTTACTTGATGCGCAACACGACGCCGATACGCCTTTCGACCTATGCCTACGTGAATCCCGCTGTTGCGGCACTCATCGGCTGGGCGGTGCTCGGTGAGCACTTATCGCTCGTCCAAATCGTTGGCATGGCGATCATCTTAACTGGCGTGGTTTTGGTATCAATACCTGACAGCCGCGGCGCCCTCACGCAGATTGATGCGCCACCTTCCGAAGCGCCGCCATAATTAGCTGGTGCGCGCGGCAAACATGCCGCCTATCCAACTGACCAGACTAACAATCATCGCACTGCCCAGCGCGGCCCAAAATCCAGTGACATGCATCCCAGGGAGCAGCCACGCAACGAATCCGACCAGCGAGGCATTGATCACGAGCACAAACAGACCCAGGCTCAAGATAGCTAGAGGCAAGGTCAGTAGCACCAATACCGGCCTTAAAAACGCGTTCACAAAACCTAGCAATAAACCAGCGATTAGCAAGGTAGTACCACTATCAAAGTGCAACCCGGTGACCATAAAAGTCGCAATCCAAAGACCAATAGCTGCAAAGGACCCACGCAATAACAGCTTATTCATCGATCCACTCCAGTACGTTTGTCATCGTTGCCGCAGTCCATGTCGCATTACAAACTCTATGTCATGCAATGCGCTGATTCGTTGGAGCACGTCGCCCTTGACCGCAATGATATCTGCGTATTTGCCAGTCTCGATACTGCCATTATCATTTGCAGCTTTCATAAAGCGCGCAGCATCAAGGGTCGCCGCACGAATGGCTTCCAGCGGCGAAAGGCCTGCTTCGGTTACCAGAGCATCGATTTCCTGTGCAACGGCGCGCGTATGAAAGTGTCCAGGCATTCCACTGTCAGAACCGACTAAAAGGCGCGCACCCATAGCGCGGGCACTAGCGAGGCGTGAGCCCACTACGGCACGGCGCTCAGCCGCTAAGGCCACAGCATCCGTGTTATGAATAGCATTCAGTGATGTACGGATGTCATCCGTCACAATGGCTGGTAACCCGTCATTCCAAGGAAGCGCGTCGAGCGCACTTAAGTTGTGACGCAGCCAAGAATAATTTGTTAGCAGCGAAGCACCAGCCACCCAAGGGACCGTTGTGTTACTCGCTGCGCGTGCACCTAAGGCAATTGCAGCAGCCGCGGGCAAGCTAGGATGCAGGTCCAATCCTACACCGAGTAAGCCTGCAGCATTGTGGGCGAGCGCCACGGTGATGTCGTCATCACCAAAAATCTCGGCATGCCACGGAATACCACTGTCATAGGCAACACGTGCGATTGCATCAAGTTCGGATGAGCTAAGAGCAGCGGGGTTCGTGACGAGTAGATAATCGACACCAGCGTTAGCCAATCGCTGAGCTTTTTGCTGTGCATCCATCGCACCTTGTATTGACCAGCGATAGGAATGCGTCAGGCCTGTAGCCTTTTTATCAAGGGCCGGGCCGCCAACGTACAAGGTGGGTCCCGGGATACGCTGAGCATTGATGCGCTCGCGAACAGACAGTGCGGCGCCTAAGGGAGAGGCGATGTCACGCGCACTCGTTACGCCACTTTGCAGCAACTGTTTAGCAGCAATTGGCATCACGACTCGATCGGCTAATGGCAGATACAATTCATCCCAGTGCCGACTATCAAGATGTCCAAGTCGACTTAAGTGTACCGACAGATCCCAAAGCCCTGGTAGTACAGTAAGCCCCGCTGTAGAAATAATCTGTGCTGCATCAGGAATAACGATGGCGCCTTCCTTACCGACCGCCACAATGCGCTCGCCATCGATAAGGATCACACTATTGTTAAGCGGTGCCGCACCCGTGCCATCAATCAGCACTCCCCCCACCAGCGCTTTAAGTGTGCCGGCGTAGGCCTGCAGCGGCGTCACTATCCACAGCATGCCAAACACTGCGACAAGCACTGCCGGCAACGACAGCATCAGTCGCAACCTGCTGGCACAGCATAGTGACAAAGGTACTCGATCAGTCAAGCAACGGCTCCCTTAAGATACGCACATCCAGCTGACGCGGCCAGCTTGGGCGGTGTATTCTGCCTATAAAGGACGCAGTCGCGGTAGGTCCTTTTTAATAAAGCATCGCCCTATTGGATAACATGCACGGAGCAGCTATGACTCTTATCTATATCATTATCGGACTTGCACTGATTCAGTTCCAAGTGTTCGGTTTTTTGGTAGGCCGGGCACGCGGTATATACGGCGTCAAAGCACCAGCGGTAGCTGGGCATGAGATATTTGAGCGTTACTTCCGAGTGCAACAAAATACGCTCGAGCTGTTAGTGGTGCTAATACCTGCGCTACCGCTGTTCGGTTATTATGTCAGCGCTCAGTGGGCGGCCGCTTTAGGTGCCGTGTATCTCGTTGGGCGCGTTTTGTTTGCGCTGGCATACATCAAGGCTCCGGAGAAACGCGCGCTCGGCTTTGTGCTGTCGCTTTTCCCGCTCATCGTGCTGGTCGTTGGTGGCACTATTGGCGCGATCCGCGCCTATCTTAGCTAGTCGTGCTATGGCTTCGGTAGACCCGCGAGCCATAGCTTCGGGTCCAGTGGATGAGCGCCTTGCCGTATTTCGAAATACAGTTCGGAACGGGCGGCATCAGTCGCTGGACTTGAAGCAATCAGGTCTCCTGGGTTGACGCTATCGCCTAGATTTTTTTGCAGCCGGTCGTTGTAACCATACAAGCTCAAGTACCCATCGCCGTGGTCAATGATGAGCAATAGTCCGAGCCCTGGTAACCAATCGGCATAAACAACACGCCCATAATACAAGGCATGGACATCGCCCCGACTATGGGTGGTCATGAGCAGGCCATTCCAGTTCATGCCACCGGCACGTGGCGCACCGAAGGTCGCACGCACGCTGCCCTGTGCGGGCCACGGCAGCTGACCGCGCACTGCGCTAAACGGGCGCCGATTCGGCGGTAGCGTCGAATTACGTACAGCAGGCTCTACCAGTGCGGCACGTAGCTTGGTTAGTAAATTTTCTAGCGCTGCGGCATTTGACCTCAAGGTCTTGAGCTCATCGCTACCGGTCTGAATACGCTCTTTTAGTTGGGTCAGCGCGTGCTGTCGCGCCGCTCGCGCGGAGTCAGCGGCGAGTGCAAGTCGATGTTCATCTGATTCGAGGGTACGCAAGGCGATTTCCTGCTCCTTGAGCGTGCTTTCCATGGCTTTCAGTTGTGTTGCTCGCGCGTTAATCGCATCAAGGCGCTTCGCTCGCGCACGGCCCAAATAGCCGTAGTAGCTCAGCATGCGCCCTAAAGTCGCTGGATTCTTGGCATTTAGTAACACCTGCAGCTCTTCCTGCGGCCCAGTCGAATAGGCGCTACGCGCGTCAGCCGCAAGACTGGCACGCTCGATGTCCTGCCGAGCGCGCAGCTGTGCGCGTTGCGCTTGTAGATGGCCGCGTTGCGACTCAAGCTCAACACGGTGCATACGCAAGCCACGCTCTCGGGCGAGCGCCTCGCCAAGGGCTTGGTCCGCTGACTGCAACGCCGCCGCCACTGTGTCACGCTGTGCCGCGTCCGACTTTACGGCGTCGGTAACCGCCCGAATCCGCGCTTCGACACGCCGCAGTTGTGCAGCCGCGTCCTGACCGTTGGCGTCAGTGGCCAAAGCCCGCCCTGGATACATCAGCCCAAGCAGCAGGCAGTAACCCAAACCGATTACGCACCAAGCCCGAGCAGTCATGGAAGAACCATCAATTGCATCTGCCTACTGTAACGGAGCTTAAGGGGTGGCCGGCGACTGGTATACTGTATCTTTACTTTCCAACTAGCTGGCCGCTCCAAAATATGGAACAATTTTTACAATTCGCGACCCACCACTACGCCCTCGTTGGCGGCGCCGTGTTGGTGCTGCTACTGGTCGCCATCAATGAACAGCGTCTGCGCACAGCCTCATTTGGGTCCATTGCCCCTGCCGATGCGGTGCGGCTCATGAATAGCGGCGCCATTCTGATCGACGTACGTGGCAGCGAGGACTTTAAAGCGGGACATATTGGCGGAGCTCGGCATCTACCGGGGGCCACCATTGCCGATGGAGCCTCGGCGCTGGAGCGGTTCAAAGAAAAAGCCATCATTGCCTACTGCAACGATGGCATGACAGCAGGTGCGGCAGCCCGTCACCTGGGGCGCTTAGGTTTTAAGCAAGCCTATAACCTGCGCGGTGGCCTTGTCGCTTGGCGGGCAGACAACCTGCCTCTCGTTAAAGGGTAGCTCCCTATGGCAATCGAAACGGTCGTTTATCTCACCAGGTGGTGCCCCTATTGCACACGCGCCAAGCAGCTGCTTGCCCAAAAAGGTGTCCGCTGGACCGAGATTGATATTGAAGCAAAGCCGCAGGCGCGCGCGCAGATGATTCAGCGAGCCGGCCGCACCTCCGTACCTCAAATCTTCATTGGTGAACGCCACATTGGCGGCTGCGATGATTTGTACGCTTTAGATCAAGCAGGCACGCTTAACGCACTTTTGGGCCTAAATACCCCATAACTCGCGAGTAATTGGCCTCAATACCGCTTAAACTTCCACTATTCGGCTTCAAATCACTTGTAGGACGTTCCCATGGCAGACACACCAACCACCGACGTACCAGTTCAAAACAGCGACGTGCCCGCGCAGGAGTTCACCCTCCAAAGCGTGTACGTCAAAGATGTTTCGTTTGAGGCTCCTTTGGGCCCAAATCTGCAGGTCACCGAGTGGAATCCACAGATCGGCTTGAACATGACAACCGCTGGAGAAACGGTTGCTGAGAACATGCACGAAGTGGTGCTCACCATCACGGTCGATGCCAAGCTCGCTGACAAGACCGCTTTTTTGGTCGAAGTGAAGCAGGCCGGTTTATTCATGATGCGCGGCTATCCGGTCGAGGAAAGTCGCCGCATTATTGGCAGCTACTGCCCCAACGTGCTGTTTCCGTACGCGCGTCAAGTCATATCAGACCTGATCACCCGTGGCGGCTTCCCGCCGTTCTTGCTGCCACCCGTGAACTTTGACGGTCTGTACCAGCAGTCGCTGCAACAGGCTACAGCCCAAGCGCCCACCGACTCGGTCAATTAGCTGCTTCCGGGCAATTCATGTCCGGCAGCTCGAATGTCTCAAGCGCGGGACGTGTCGCCGTACTCGGAGCAGGGGCTTGGGGTACGGCGCTCGCGATACAGCTAGCGCGCGTAGGCACGCCGTGTGATCTTTGGGGTCGCGATGCACAAGCCATGCAACGCCTGCAGGCTGAGCGTCGTAACGACCGGTTTTTGCCAGGCATTGCTTTCCCAACGCAGCTAGGGCTGCGTGACTCGCTAAACGAAACCGTCGCGCTAGCAGATACGCTACTCATCGCGGTGCCTAGTCATGCGTTTCCTGAAATGCTGCAGGCCATTAAGCCGCTACTGACCCCAAAACACACAGTGGCTTGGGCTACCAAAGGCTTTGAGCTGGCCAGCGGCCGCCTACCTCACGAACTTGCGCGCACCATACTCGGTGATGCGATCCCACTTGCGGTTCTATCCGGACCCACTTTCGCGCTTGAAGTCGCCAAAGGGTTGCCTTGCGCCATCACTGTGGCATCCACGGAGCTTCAGTTTGCTACTGCACTTGCCTTGGCACTGTCGGGCGATCACTTTCGCGCCTATACCTCCACTGATGTCATTGGTGTCGAGGTGGGCGGCGCACTTAAAAATGTCATCGCCATCGGTGCGGGTATTGCAGATGGGCTCGAGCTTGGGTCGAACGCACGCCTTGCGCTGATCACCCGTGGGCTTGCCGAAATTACCCGCCTCGGCGTGGCACTCGGTGCAAAACCAGACACGTTCATGGGTCTATCTGGCCTTGGTGATTTGGTGTTGACCTGCACCGATAATCAGTCCCGTAATCGACGCCTTGGTCTATTAATAGCCAAAGGCAGTGACTCGCAAGCAGCGGTCAAAGCGATAGGCTCTGTCGTCGAAGGCATTCCTGCCGCCCGAGCCGCGCGCGATGTAGCGACTCGAGCACAGGTCGATATGCCGATTGTGCTACAGATCTATCGGGTGCTGTACGAGCACATGGACGTTGCCAACGCCGTCAAAGCGCTACTGGATCGACAACTCAAACCGGAGCTGTAGTGGGGCTTAAACGAAAGCCATTCTGACGCCAAGCTTCATACACGACTAACGCCACAGAGTTCGACAGATTCACACTACGATTCCCCGGTTGCATGGGGATGCTCAACACACTGTCAGGCGTAAAGTCGGCAAGGACGGTAGCTGAGATTCCCGCGGTCTCACAACCAAACAAAAAAACGTCCTCCGGGTGAAATGTCGCCTCGGCATAGCAGCGAACCCCACCCGTCTCGACTGCAAATACTCGCCGCGGCGCGAGCGCGGCCAAGCAACTTGGCAGATCGGGATGCTCACGCACGCACGTCATGGCATGGTAATCCAGACCTGCGCGGCGTAATTGCGCGTCATTAATGCTAAAACCAAGCGGGTGCACTAAGTGCAGATGACAACCCGTATTAGCGCACAGCCGGATCACATTGCCGGTATTCGGCGGAATCTCCGGGTTTAGCAAAATGATGTGGAACATGCCCGGAACCTCGTAATGGTTCGCTATAATCCTCCCATGTCAGCCGTTCGTGAAGCCCCTTCCGCTACCTTGCACTTTGAGTTCTGCGGACTCAAGTTCGCTTCACCGATTGTTTTACTGTCCGGTTGTGTGGGCTTCGGTGAGGAGTACACCCGCGTCGAGGGATTTAGCAACCGTGATTGTGGGGCAGTAGTGCTCAAGGGTACCACCGGTGAGCCGCGTCTCGGCAATCCAGCACATCGCGTCTATGAAACGTCCATGGGGATGCTAAACGCGATCGGTTTGCAAAACCCCGGCACACGTCATGTGGTGCAAACCATACTCCCAACGCTCGACTTTAGCGAAACACGCTTTATTGCCAATGTGTCCGGCTCAACCATCGATGAATATGTTGAGGTCGTACGCCAATTTGATGACTCAGCCATTGACGCCATGGAAATCAACATCTCCTGCCCCAACATCAAAGAAGGTGGCGTTCAGTTTGGTAACTACCCGGATATGAGCGCACGAGTCGTGGCTGCGTGCCGCGCTGTAACCAAAAAACCACTGATAACTAAACTCAGCCCGAACCAGACGGACATTCGCGAAAATGCTCGTCTATGTATTGAGGCGGGCAGCAATGCGCTTGCGGTTATCAATACCGTGATGGGCATGGCGATCGATGCTAAGTCACGCCGACCAATCATCGGTAATACGCAAGGCGGCCTATCGGGGCCTGCCATCAAACCGATCGCGCTACTTAAAGTACATCAAGTCTACGATGTGGCACGCCGTCATGGAGTACCCATCATCGGTCAGGGCGGTATCGTCAGCGCCACTGATGCCTTGGAGTTTTTAATAGCAGGCGCAAGTGCAGTTGGCGTGGGAACCGCGCTCTTTTATGACCCGCATGTCTGTCGCAAGATCAACGCAGGGATCGCGGCCTACCTAGTCGAGCACCAATTTGCGAACGTAGCGGCTTTAGTGGGCACGCTTGACACAGCGCACGCGGGCCAGACGCACTAATCGAGACAATAGCAACTGCCCTTACACCTGTTCAGAGCTTGAGTGTAGCCAGCGGCTGTGCCGCTGCAAACACGATCCCACCGGCCTCTAGGCTGCTTGCAAACTCCAGATTGATGGCGTGCTGCACATCTAAAAACACGGTGTAATCGGCGCTCATCACCATGTAAGTTGCCTCAAAATCCATCGCGGCGGGTGAAAAGCCCACGCAGTGCGCTCGCTCAAAGCGCGCGATCTGATGATGACTCACCGCTAAACTCAGTAGCCGCGGTATCTCAGCAAGACAATGCGCCTTGTTGTTGTAAGCAATGCCAAAACGCATGATAGCGCGACGCTCTCGCAAACGACCAAAATTACGAATGCGTGTTTTCACTAACTCAGCATTTGATAACACAATCTGCTCACCGGTGTTACTCGTTAAGCGTGTGCTTTTGATACCGATCGTCTCTACCGTACCGGTATACCCGCCATCAAGGGTCAATGAGTCACCAACCTCGAAAGGCTTGTCCAACGCGATCGCTACAGAGGCGAGCAAGTCACCCAGTACATTTTGTACGGCGAGAGCTACCGCAATGCCGCCAATACCAAGTCCTGCAAGCAAGGGCTTGACTTGAAACCCCATATTATCGAGGGCAAGCAGCAAGACCAGCGACCAGATGGACATATTCGCAAGAAACCGTGCGATGGTCACCACTGACTGCACGCTACGATTGCTCGTATCAAGGGCCTGTGTATCTAGATAAAACCGCACGACGGCGGACAACCAGATACCGATTTGTAACAGCAACAGTGTCGCAATAAACGCATCCACACGATGCTCGACGTGCAGCCCTAGGTCCAAAAACTTAAGGCCAACAAGCAAAGAGACTGCCAACAGTACAAAGCGTCGTGTCGTGGACACTATGTCAATCACGAGTCGAACGCTGCGTGGCAAGTCCATACCTAGCAATCGCCCGGTGCGCACCAGCACTTGACGACGTACTAGGATAAGCACCACGAAGGTCAGTAGGCCAATGGCGAGCGCATCGACCCAGTCAGCGAGCGAGTTGCCGAAATAAACGGCACTCCCCGACAAACCTAATTGGGCATATAGCGCGTGCATTAAGTGAGCATATCGAAAATCATCAAACTAGTCTCAGGCAACATTGGGCTCACTCATCAAGCACTGACAGCTCCAATCCAAGCTCACGAATCTTGCGCGTTAAGGTATTGCGCCCCCAGCCGAGTAATTTGGCGGCATCTTGCCGGCGACCGCCAGAGCGCTCTAGCGCCACCTGGATCAAGGTACGCTCGAACTCGGGGAGGGCAAGCTCAAGCAGGGCGCCCGCCGTGTGGCCCTTCGCCCAGCGGGCAAGTAACTGTGACCACCCACCGATAGCATCCACCGGACTGGTCTGTTGTAACTCTGCGGGCAAATCCTCGACTCGGATCTCGTGCCCTGGTGAGGCGACTGTCAGCCTACGGCAGACGTTGACTAGCTGGCGCACATTGCCGGGCCAGTCGGACAGCATCAGTCGCTGCTCAGCAGCAGCGGACAGCACTTTAGGCTCAGTACCAATTTCGCGGGCCGCCTGTATCAAATAGTGACGCAGTAACTCTGGAATGTCTTGTGCACGGGCGCGTAGCGGCGGTAAGGCAATATGAATCACATTCAATCGATGCAGCAGATCTTCACGAAACTGGTGGCTTAGCACTCGTGCAGCTAAATCTTGGTGTGTCGCTGCAATGACTCGTACGTCGACTCGAATTGGGCTGTGGCCACCCACACGATAAAATTCGCCCTCTGCAAGGACCCGCAATAGTCGAGTCTGTAAGGCGCTCGACATATCGCCGATTTCATCTAGAAAGAGTGTCCCGCCGTCGGCCTGCTCGAAGCGACCACGGCGTAGTGCATCGGCACCTGTGAAAGCCCCCTTTTCATGGCCGAAAAGCTCCGACTCCAGCAGCTCCGGCGTGAATGCCGCCGTGTTTAACGCAATGAATGCTTTAGCGGCGCGCGGGCTGTGGCGATGCAGGGCGCGGGCGACTAGCTCCTTACCGGTGCCGGATTCACCAGTAATTAACACCGCCATGCTCGAGCGCGACAAGCGCCCGATCGATCGAAAGACTTCTTGCATCGCTGGTGCGTGACCAAGGAGCCCACTAATGGCAGCCGTCTCTACGGCAGGTGTCGCTGGCTGATTGGTCTGCTGAGCTGCGCGCTGCACTAAAGCCATCGCATCATCAATATCGAAAGGCTTTGGCAGATATTCAAAAGCGCCACCCTGATAGGCCGCGACAGCCGCATCGAGATCCGAGTGTGCGGTCATCACAATGACTGGCAAGCGCGGATGACTTTGCCGCACCTTGTCGAGCAGCATCAATCCACTGTCGCCAGGCATGCGTATATCGGTAATCAATACATCCGGCTCGCTGTGTATCAGCGCTTCGAGTGCAGCACGCGCGCTATCAAATGCGCGTGGCTTCATGCCACTACCTTTCAGCGCACGTTCGAGCACCCAGCGGATTGATGCATCATCATCCACCAGCCAAACAGTCAGTGCATCAGCCATCGGTGAGATCCTTCAATGGCAACAATATTGTAAAAACCGTATGACCTGGACGACTATCAAACTCGATTAAGCCCCCGTGTCGGGTGACGAAATCCTGCGCAACCGCAAGACCAAGCCCGTTACCATCTGGACGGCTAGTGACCAACGGATAAAAAATGGTATCCGCAATCTCAGGCAATACCCCAGGACCGTTGTCCTCAAACTGAATGCTAACAACCACACCATGATGGCGTGTCCCGATGGTGGAGCTGACCATGGCACGTGTGCGCAGTGTCAGTCGCCCACGCTGCCCTAGCACTTGTATTGCGTTGCGCCCCACGTTCAACATGGCCTGAATCAGCTGGTCACGATCCGCATGCAGGGTAGGTAATGACGGATCATAGTCCCGCACGATAGCTATCCCGTCACTCGCCTCACTACGCAATAGCTGGTAGACATGCTGCAAGAGCTCGTGTGGGTTGACGAGCTCTTTGTTTGGTGGCCCACCTGGGCCAAGCAGGTTGTCTACCAGTTTGTGTAACCGATCCGCTTCGCGGATGATCAGTTGCGTATATTCCTTCAGCATCTGAGATGGCAACTCACGTTCCAACAATTGCGCGGCGCCACGCAGGCCGCCTAAGGGATTTTTTACCTCGTGTGCCAACTGCCTGACCATCAGCCGGTTGCCACCAAGCTGCGCAAGTAACGCTGTTTCGCGATCGATACGACGTTGACGCGTTGTATCTGCTATTTCGAGTAAAACTCGCTCGCTGTCGAGTTGTGAGGCTGTGCAATCAACTAAAAATTCAACATCATTGCGCGCGGCAGGAGCAAGTCGTAATTCGCGATGTGCGGTAGGTTCATCGCTCGTGCGAGCACGATGGATCATTGCCGCGATGGCGCTCGGATCACGCACCAACTCAGCCAACTGGCGGCCGCGCGCTTGTTTTATGCCGGTTGCAAACAAGGCCTGTGCGGACGCGTTCAGGTAATCAATCGCGTCTCTGGAGTCCACGATCACGACGGACAAAGACAGGGCATCGATGAGTGCACCGTCTGCCACGAACGGGCTTACATAGCGCACGTCTACAGCCATACGCACGCATCTTGCTGTCGACACTCAACTATTTTTTGATAAGCAGTGGGCCTTTGGGCGGCTGCAAGATGGAGGCTCCGTGAACATAAAAGGTCACCGCCTCCGAGGCGATGATCACGGTACCCGTCGCGTCGGCAATTAACACTGATGCTGTGTGCGAACCCCGGCTCAGCTCGACGGAAGTGGATAGCCCCTGTGCGGGCTCCGCTTCGCGAGCGCCGTCGATCAGAAACCACAGCGCGTCTCCTGGCCTAAGACCAGGATCAAGAAGCGCGCTGATATCAACGCGGCCCACCTGAAACGTCTGCTCGGGCACTGGCTGAGTGATGGCAAGCCGGCTATATCCTGCGACCGGCGCTTGTGTAGATTTTTGTGGCCGTGAGGGTGGTGTACCCAAGGCTTTATAGGTCTGTGCGCTTGCCACATCCATTTTTTGTGCGCCTGGCATCGGCTGATCAGAGTAATGCGTGACACCATTGGCATCCACCCACTTATACAGCGTGGTTGCCAGTGCGGTGTTAGCCATAACGGCGGCAACCAGCGAGAGCTTAGGCAGTAAATGTCGCGTACGCATACACCGAGCATAGCTCCTCGCCCCCCGACTATCAAAGTGGCAAACCCCAAGCCGCAGCATGTACCGGAGCTTTGGCTGGTGCGGCGCCGCAAGTCGACCGGCCAAACAAGGCGTTTGGCCGGGGACTAGCGTCTTTTAGAGGCTGTAGTACATATCAAATTCGACCGGGTGCGTCGTCATACGCAAACGAGTCACTTCCTGCATCTTCAGAGCAATATAGGCATCGATGAGGTCATCCGTGAACACGCCGCCCTTCTTCAGGAAGTCGCGGTCCTTGTCCAACGAGTCGAGAGCCTGATCTAAAGAGTGGCATACGGTCGGGATATGCTTCGCCTCCTCAGGCTCGAGGTCATACAAATCCTTATCCGCAGCATCGCCGGGATGGATCTTGTTTTGTATGCCGTCGAGTCCGGCCATCATCATCGCGGCAAACGCGAAATAGGGGTTCGCCAACGAATCCGGGAAGCGCACTTCGATGCGCCGCGCCTTTGGGCTTGAGACCCACGGAATACGAATCGAGGCTGAACGGTTGCGCGCCGAGTAGGCGAGCATGACCGGCGCTTCAAAGCCTGGTACCAAGCGCTTATAGCTGTTGGTACCTGGGTTGGTGAATGCGTTCAGTGCCTTGGCATGTTTGATGATGCCGCCGATATACCAAAGGCAAATCTCTGAAAGCCCGGCGTATTTGTCACCGGCAAAAATGTTTTTACCATCTTTGACCAAGGACTGGTGTACGTGCATGCCGCTGCCGTTATCACCGACCAAAGGCTTTGGCATAAACGTCGCTGTTTTGCCATAGTTATGCGCCACATTCAAAATGGCGTACTTGAGAATTTGTACTTCATCGGCCTTCTTAACCAACGTGTTAAAGCCCACGCCGATTTCGCTCTGACCCCCAGTAGCCACTTCATGATGATGCACTTCGACGTTCAGGCCCATCTGCTCGAGCGCGCCACACATGGCGCCGCGGATATCCTGAAACGCATCAACTGGAGGGACTGGGAAGTACCCACCCTTGACACCTGGCCGATGCCCACGGTTGCCATCGTCGAGGTCAGAGCCTGAATTCCAAGCGCCTTGTGCAGATTCCACTTCGTGAAATGCGGTGTGCATTTCTGAGCCCCAGCGCACGCTGTCAAAAATGAAGAACTCGTTTTCTGGGCCGAAGTAGGCTGTATCTGCAATGCCCGTGCTCTTAAGATACGCCTCAGCGCGCTTTGCGAGTGAGCGAGGATCGCGCTCATAGCCTTGCCCAGTGGCGGGTTCCACAATGTCGCAGCGAATATTGACCGTGCTTTCGTCATAGAAAGGGTCGAGTACTGCCGTGCTGGCATCGGGCATCAGAATCATGTCCGACTCATTGATCCCCTTCCAGCCCGCGATGGATGAACCATCGAACATCTTGCCATCGACAAAGAACTCTTCATCAATGAAGCGCGACGGCACTGTCACGTGGTGCTCTTTGCCGCGTGTATCGGTAAAGCGCAGGTCTGCGTACTTGACCTCTTTTTCCTTGATCATTTTCACGACATCAGCAGGCGTCATTGCAGACCTCCAAAAAAATTGTGGCGTGGGCAGAATTCATCCGGTTCCTGATCCTTCGGGGCGGAACAGTTTGTCGCTGTTTGATTCGCTTTGACGATACATTTGCACCATATCAAAGCATTTACAGAGAAATGATCATCACATAGTCATCCATGACTTGCAATGTCGCACTAATTTGGTGCATATAAGGCCATTTACGCACTATTACGGTGCGTTTAGGTTGCCGTGCAATCGCAAACTGCCCGGACTATCCCCACGCTCGGCTATAATCCGCGCAGGAATCAATGTATGCCGGATTGTCGGCGACCCAGTCAAAGGCACCTCATGGCACGCCCTCGCAACGGTGCGCGACCCCGCACTTTTCAAGACCTGATCTTTACCCTCCAACGCTATTGGGCTGAGCAGGGCTGTGTGCTGTTGCAGCCATATGATTTGGAAGTGGGCGCCGGCACTTTCCATACCGCCACGTTTTTGCGTGCTGTAGGACCTGAACCGTGGAGTGCCGCCTACGTGCAGCCCTCACGCCGACCCACCGACGGTCGCTATGGCGAGAATCCATTCCGCTTGCAGCATTACTACCAGTTCCAAGTCGTCATCAAGCCGTCTCCGGACAACTTCATTGACCTGTATTTAGGGTCACTGGCGGCGCTGGGCTTTGATGCGCTAACGCATGACATCCGTTTGGTTGAGGACAACTGGGAATCACCCACGCTCGGGGCTTGGGGACTCGGCTGGGAAATCTGGCTAAACGGCATGGAGATCTCCCAGTTCACATATTTTCAGCAAGTCGGCGGTATCGACTGTCGACCAGTCATGGGCGAAATCACCTATGGGCTTGAACGCCTAGCCATGTACCTGCAGGGCGTCGAGAGCGTTTTTGACCTGACTTGGGCGGATGGTCCGCTAGGGCGCATCTCGTATGGCGATGTGTATCACCAAAACGAGGTGGAGCAGTCCAAATACAACTTTGAATACGCGGACACAGCGGAGCTGCTCACGCAGTTCGACTTTTATGAGCGCGACTGCAAACGGCTGTTAGCCGTGCCGCTCGCGTTGCCAGCCTATGAGCGCATGCTGAAAAGCTCGCATACGTTTAATTTGCTCGATGCACGAGGAGCGATTTCAGTCACTGAAAGGCAGCGCTACATTTTACGTGTGCGCACACTTGCCCGCGGTGTCGCAGAGGCCTATCACAAGAGTCGCGAGGCGCTTGGTTTCCCGATGCTGCACAAACTGAAATCATTGGTTGATGCGCCACTACCGGAAATCATGCATACCGCTGATACGCGCGGGAGCGTTGTCTAATGAAGCACGACTTTCTGGTAGAAATCGGCACCGAAGAACTGCCGCCGAAATCACTGCTAACGCTAAGTACTGCGTTTACTGAAGGGGTGGTTACCGGCCTGACAGCGGTGGGCCTTAAGTACGGGAAAGTTGAATCCTTTGCGACACCTAGACGGCTCGCGATTCTGGTGCGGCGCCTGGATGAGGTTCAGGACGCCCAAGAGGTGAAGCGCAAGGGCCCTCCTATCAGTGCCGCGTTTGGTGCTGACGGTAGTCCATCGCGGGCTGCGATCGCTTTTGCTGAATCCTGCGGAACCACGATCGATGCGCTTGCGCGCGTCACAGAAGCAAAGGGCGAGTTTCTTTATTACACCGGCATCAAGGAAGGCACACCTACTCGCGCGTTGCTGCATGGCATCGTCAGCGACTCTTTACAAAAGCTCCCCATTGCAAAGCGCATGCGCTGGGGCAGTGGTAGTGCTGAATTCGTCCGCCCAGTTCACTGGGTCGTTATGCTGTTTGGTGACGAGGTCATCCCAGGCCGCCTGTTTGATATTGAAGCGGGACGTTGTACGCATGGCCATCGTTTTATGGCGCCTAAAGAAATATCACTCAAAACACCAGCAAGCTATGAAAAACGCTTAGCCACGGCTGGTAAAGTCATCGCAAGCTTCGTGACTCGCCGCGAGAAAATTCGGGCGGGGGTCACAGCGCTCGCCGGCGAACATGGCCTAACTGCCGTGATGAGTGACGCACTACTTGATGAAGTAACGGGCCTCGTCGAGTGGCCCGCGCCGGTTGCTGGGCGCTTTGAAGAGCGGTTTCTTGAATTACCGGCTGAAGTTCTGATCGCGACGTTACAAGATCACCAACGGTACTTTCCAGTACGCGAGCCTGGCGGTGAGCTGAGCTCTTTATTCATCACGGTCGCCAATATAGACAGCCGGGACGTGCGTGAAATTCGTGCCGGTAACGAGCGTGTGGTGCGACCACGTCTAGCGGATGCTGCTTTTTTCTTTGAGGCAGACCGCAAGCGCACTCTCGAATCTCGGTGCGATGATCTCAAGAGGGTCACCTTTCAAGCAGAGCTCGGCTCGTATTTTCAGAAAAGCGAGCGAATTAAAGCGCTCTGTCTGCTAATTGCAGCGGCCACCAATTGTGACCAACATCAATGCATGCGTGCGGCGCAACTTGCTAAAACAGATCTACTCACTGGACTCGTGGGTGAATTTCCTGAGCTACAAGGCACGATGGGTAGCTACTATGCACGTCTTGATGGCGAAACGGCTGACATTGCTAGTGCCATGTCAGAGCACTATCAGCCGCGCTTTGCTGGCGATCATTTGCCAGTCAGCCAGGTAGGCACCGTCTTGGCTCTTGCAGACAAGCTTGACACGATTTGCGGGATTTTCAGCATCGGTCAAAAGCCGTCGGGTACACGGGATCCCTTTGGACTGCGTCGAGCAGCTTTAGGGTTTTTGCGTATCGTGCTTGAGAAACATTTAGAGCTCGACTTATCTGCGCTGATCAACAGCGCCGTTAAGCTCAATGTACGCGATGCGATGGCGCTGAAGGCGCCGGGTAAGATCTCTTTAGCTGCGGCTGAAGTTGCTCAGAATGTGTATGACTACATCCTTGAGCGTTTGCGTGGTCATGTGTCGGAAAGTAACGATGTCACGATTGAGATGTTCGACGCAGTGCTTGATCGTAGGCCACACTCACTGCTTGATTTTGTGGTCCGTCTTAATGCGCTAGGGGCATTTTTAACCCAAGCCGATGCGCCAGCTTTGGCGAGTGCCAACAAGCGCATCGCAAATATTTTGCGCAAAAACCCGCAAGAACTTAGTCAAATGCGCGCGGATCTATTCGTGCAGGATGAAGAGCGAGAGCTCGGTGAGCGACTGCGAGCGCTGATCCCAATCGTTAGAGAAAAATTAGACGCGCGTGCTTACACCACTGCCTTGCAAGAGCTCGCGCAACTTCGCCCTGCCGTGGATGCTTTCTTTGACAAGGTCATGGTGATGCACGAAGATGCGGCGATTCGCGCCAACCGATTGGCTCTGCTCGCAACTCTCAGGGAGCTATTCCTTGGGGTTGCTGACCTATCGCGCCTGCCTGGCTGAGGGGCTTTCAGGCCAGTGCTTGAATCAGCGTGAATGCACTCGGAAATAATCAGGAATGCCCCCTGGCCAATCTTCACCCCACTGCTGCCGGCCACCGTCGACGCACAGCAATTCGCCGGTGATAAATTTGCCGGTTTCGGGAGATGCCAGATACGCAACCGCATTGGCGATGTCGTAGGCATCTCCTAAAGTCAGCATAGGGTTTGATTGACGAAAAGCCTCCGCTGCCGCACGTGGGTACACGTTGAGGCCCTCGGTGGCAATCGAGCCTGGCGCCACGCAATTGACTCGAATCTTTAAAGGCGCCCATTCGGTGGACAATGACTTGCTTAAGTAAATAACGCCCGCACGCGCCGCACAGGTGTGTGCGACCTGCGGCATACCGCGGGCCACTACAGCCACGATGTTCACAATGTTGCCTGCCTGGCCTCGCGCCTGCCATTGACGGGCAGCGGACTGCATCATGTACCAAGTGCCGTTGAGATTAGTGTCTATAACGGCATTCCAGCCTTTCACCGTGTAGTCGATGGCCGCCTGCGGAAACTGACCGCCGCCGTTGTTGACGACAAGATCAAGCCGCCCATAAGTATCAAAAATAGCTGCCATCATCGTATCGACGGCCGCAGGGTCGCGGATCGTCATGGCGTGCGTTCCGACCTCACCACCAATGCGCTGTTTGATTCCATCGGCGGTGGCTTGCAGTTTTTCGATACGCCGGCCACACACCACGACTTGAGCGCCTAAGCGAGCAAACAGGTACGCCATACCGCGGCCGAGCCCGCTGCCACCCCCAGAGATTAGTACCACCTGACCTTTAAACAGGTCCGCGCGGTACGCAATTGGGTGCGCAACCAGCTCGTCATCTGTAAACCCCCACTCTTTTGGAGGCTCAAGCACGGCACGTTGGGCTTTACTCGTCGAATCCATGGCTCATCTTCCTCGTCTGCACCGGCACACCGGTCACGTCACCGAGCGCACGCGTTCTATCGTTTTACACGACCGGCTTTCTTCTTCGCCGAGCCGGCAGTATAAACATGCCACCGTCACGAAAGAAACAGGACTGACTGTTTCTTTTGCTAGCATCGCGGTGTAGTGTCGAGCATCATCTGACCACAGGTTGGCTGGGTGGCACCGAGGGCGGGCCTCGGAAATTGGGGGGATTTAAAAAGCATGGCACAAGCGAAACGGCGGCCGGCGGCGCGACAGCGCCCAACTGGCCCGGTCAAGGCCACGCGCGCACTGAAAAAAGCGCCCGTGAAACCCACGCCAAAAGCTGGGGGCAAATCCAAACGGACCGCTGACCTTGAGGTAACAGTCCCGTTTACAACCTACGCGGGCGAGGATCTTTCGAGGCTACGCATTGGCGTTACCACCATGGGAGATCTGCTCTTAACCGCTCGTGATCGGGACCCAAATAAACTTGCGCTGATCTTTCCGGATGCCAAGTTCACCTATGCTGAGCTTGCTGACGCTGCCATTCGTCGTGCACGCAGCTTGCTGGCTCTAGGCGTCAAGCCGCGCGACCACGTCGGTATCTTGATGCCAACGTGTCCTGAGTTCGTGGAAGTCTTCTTTGCGATCATGCTGTGCGGTGGTGTCGCAGTCCCCATCAACGCCCGCTACCGTTCCAACGAGATCAATTACGTCATTGAAAATGGCGATCTGGTGACTGTTGTCACAACCGATGCGGTGGCTGAGCAGGTTAATTTTGTTGAGCGCATCACGAGCGCTTTCCCAGCACTTGCCAAACAAAAAGACACTCGCAACATTAAGGTCAAGGGTGCGCCTAAGCTGCGCAATGTGGTTTTATTTGGTAAAACAAAAGCTCCTGGCTTCATCACGCAAAAAGAATTTGAGTCGGCAGGCAAGAGCGTTGCCGAGATTGAGGTCCACAAGGCTCGCCTCGGCGTACGGGTGCGCGATGTGGGGCTCATGCTCTACACCTCAGGAACAACGGCAAACCCCAAGGGCTGCTTGATCACTCATGAAGCACAGGTGCGTAATTCAATTGCACTTGGCCGGCATCGGTATCGGCTAACCCACAAGGATAAGTTTTGGTCGCCCTTGCCGATGTTCCACATCGCCTCCGTACTTCCCATGCTGGCGATTTTTGATGTGGGTGGCACATACCTGACGATGGGTTACTTTGATCCGGGCGTTGCTCTAAAAATGCTGGATCATTACAAAGTCACGGCGACCTATCCGTCTTTCGTGACCATTATGCAGGGATTGATCTATCACCCGGACTTCAAGAAGTCGGACTTAAGTCATATTCGCCTGATGAACTCTAACTTTGCGATGCAGCCACCGGGCGTCGCTGAACCAATCATGGAAGCCATGCCGAATGCCTTACAAGTCGGTAGCTTCGGCATGACAGAGGCTGCGGGCACTGTTTGTACTGGCGCCGCCGTAGAGCCTTTATCCGCACGTATCACGCGCTTAGGCAAGCCACTGCCAGGCCTGCGGGTACGCATTCTTGATCCAGAAAGTGGCCATGACGTGGCCACGGGAATGCGCGGCGAAGTGTTGGTGCATGGCTACAGCCTCTTTGAAGGGTATTACCGCGATCCTGTTAAAACGGCGGAAGCGCTCGATGCAGCAGGCTGGTTTCATACGGGCGATATTGGTTCACTCGATGCCAACGGCACCATACTGTTTCACGGCCGTATCAAAGACATGTTGAAGGTGGGTGGCGAGAATGTGGCTGCTGCTGAAATTGAGGCGATGCTACAACGACACCCCGCCGTAAAACTTGCGCAGGTAGTTGGCATTCCGGACGCAAAGTACGTTGAAGTGCCAGCGGCTTTCGTGGAGCTGCAGCCTAACGGTAAGGCAACGGAGCAAGAGTTAATCGCCTTTGCGCGTAAAGAAATTGCTGGTTTTAAAGTGCCACGCCATATCCGATTCGTACAAGAGTGGCCGATGTCGAGCAGCAAGATTCAAAAGTTCAGGCTACGTACCGAGCTCCTTAAGGAGCTCAAGCTCACCTGAACATGCACCGTCCCATCATCATTTCGGAGTAATGATATGAAGATTTTTTTTGCAACGCTGAAAGTGAAGGCTGGTAAAGAAAAAGACTTCGAGAAGCTGCAGCAAGAACTTTCGCAGCTGACTCATGAGAGTGAGCCTGACACTTATGTTTATGATGTGATCAAGCACAGCGACAAGCCAGGTCTTTATGCCGTCTACGCGCGCTTCAAAGACGAAGCGGCCTTTCAGCTGCACCAAACCACAGCGTTTCATGACCGCTTGGTACCGCCTATTGTTGATTGCCTAGAAGGCGGGGCTGCGGGCATGGATCTCGCGTTTTATAGTTTCGTCGGATAAACAGTCGTGCACGGTCCAGTTATGCAATTAGGCTTCGTGGTCCCTGACCTCGAAGCTGCCGCGAATCACTGGGTGAGGCTGGGCGTGGGTCCATTTTTTCTGCTAGAGCACGTCAGCTTTGGTGAATGCTTCTACAGAGGGAGTCCGACACACATTGATATGTCCGTCGCGGTAGGACAGTGGGGCGAGGTGCAGGTTGAGCTCATTACCCAGCACAATGCGACATCCAGCATTTACACAGAAGTTGCGGTGGGTCCACACGGTGGGCTACAGCACTTAGGCGTGATGACGCATTCCGTTAAATCCGAGCTTGCCCGCTATGCCGCGCTTGGCATTGAGCCCGTGCAGTGGGGATCCACTGGCAACGGCATTCATTTTGCCTATGTAGCCAGCGATCGCGTCCCCGGTGGGCATCCGGGCGGGATGATTGAATTAATCGAACATGGACCTGCCATTGATGGCTTCTTTGCGATCGTGAAGAAGGCTGCACTGGGCTGGGACGGCTCAAAACCCCTACGTAGGATGACTTAAAGATGAAAAAGACCCATCTCGCTTTTCTAGTCATAAGCGGCTTTTTGATCAATGGCGCGGCCCTAGCGGTGGTGCCGCAGTCAGTCAATGCAGCCGCTCAGCCACCGGCCGCCGCCGAAAAGGACTTGGACAAGTTTCAAGCGGCGATGGATGCCTCCAAGGCAGGGATTGATCGTGAAGCAATGCCAGGAGCGGGAATTTACAAGGCTCGCTGCCAGTCTTGCCATGAAGGACAGGCGCCTAAAGCGCCATCACGCACCTTTATTGAGATGATGTCAGCCGAGTCTGTCCACCGCGCACTCACGGTCGGCATCATGCAACAGCAAGCTGCAGGACTTACCGATGCCGACAAGCGCCATGTCGCTGAATACCTTTCAGGTAGCGCATTCGGCGCCCCCGCCACACCAGGGCCCGCCCAGTGCATCGCGAGCGCTTCTAAATTTGATGTGAGCCACGCACCGGACATCTCGGGCTGGGGTTTCGATGAGGGTAACAGCCACTTTATTCCAGGCGCTGTTGCCAATTTAAAGACGGCTGACATTCCTCGCCTAAAAGTAAAATGGGCGCTCGCGTATCCGAGCGCGGTCCGCGCACGCTCGCGACCTACGTTTGCTTTTGGAGCTGTGTATTTTGGCAGCCAAAATGGCGTGGTCTATGCGCTGGATGCAAAAACTGGCTGCAAGCGCTGGACTTTCGAAACATCGGCGGAAGTCCGCACCCCAGTGACCATCCCGGCCATCAAGGGGCCCAGCCACATTGCATACTTTGGTGACATCATCGGACGTGTGTATGCAATCGATGCGCTCACCGGGCGCGAGTTGTGGCGCCACAAGGTCGACGATCATCCGAGCGCCACCGTGACGGGCGCCCCTGTCTATCACAACGGCATGCTATACATCGCGGTGTCCTCGCTCGAAGAGGCGACCGCCAACGCAAGCTACCCGTGCTGCACCTTCCGTGGCTCGATAGTTGCGCTGAATGCGGTAACTGGTGAGCGCTTGTGGAAGTACTACACCATCAGCGATCTCCCCAAACAGGTCGGCACAACCAAAGTCGGCACCAAAATTTTTGCGCCTTCAGGTGCCGCGGTATGGAACACGCCGACCGTGGATGCAAAGCGCGGACTCCTGTACTTCGGTACCGGCAATAATTACACCGGCCCTGCAAACGATCGCTCAAACTCCGTGGTAGCACTTGATCTTAAAACCGGTGCGGTGAAATGGTCCTGGCAGGTGGTTGCTGGCGATGCGTGGAACGTCGGTTGCATGATTGGGCTTGACAGCTGTCCCGCAAATTCAGGCCCTGATGCTGACATCGGCTCAGGCACGATGCTGGTCAAGCTACAAGATGGCAGTGACCGCATCTTTGTGGGTTTGAAGAGCGGGACCGTGATGGCGATAGACCCAGACACGCACACAGGATCATTGTGGTCCAATCGTGTGGGCCGTGGCTCCATTCAAGGTGGAGTTCAGTTCGGTATGGCTTTCGATAGCCAGCGGCTATACGTACCAATCTCGGACATGGCAAACACCGGCGATGCCTCGCAAGCGGAACGCGACGCAACTCTAGGCCCCTCGCGGCCTGGACTGTATGCGCTGAATCCTATCGACGGCAAACTACTGTGGCAGACCGCAGCGGATGATATCTGTGCGGGTCGTGCGTTTTGCGATAGCGGCATATTGGCGTCGATCGCGGCGATTCCAGGCGCTGTGTTCGCCGGCCACATGGATGGTCGGGTCCGCGCATACGAGTCAAATACAGGCAAGGTGCTCTGGCAGTTTGATACATCGGCTTCGCTACCCACACTCGGTGGTGGCAACGCACACGGCGGCTCCATCGGCGGTGGCGGGCCTGTTATTCACAACGGAATGGTCTACGTGAATTCAGGTTATGGGCTCTATGCACACATGCCAGGCAACTTGTTGGTTGCCTTCTCGGTAGACGGCAAATAATGATGCTTGCACCGGTGCAAATGGCGTACCACGTGCCGGATCCGGCCGCGGCGGCACTACATGCCGCCGCGGCCTTTGGCTGGGGACCCTTTTATCTGATGGAGCACATTGCGCTGGCACGGGCGAGCTATCGCGGCACCGAGACCGTGTTTGATCATAGTTCGGCGTATGGTCAAGCGGGTGATCTGATGGTGGAGTTCATTACCCAGCACAATGATGCGCCATCTGCACTGCGTGATCTGTATGAGCCTCAAGAATCCGGTTTACATCACGTTGCAGTGTTCGTCCCAAACTATGCAACGGCACTCGACCAACACCGCTCGCTCGGTCGCGTGATTGCGCTGGAAGCGTGCACCATCACGGGGGTTGAGTTCGCGATGGTCGATACCGTCAAGGAGTTAGGCCACATGCTGGAGGTCTACGAGGCGCGCGACGATCTTGCAAAGTTTTATGCGTTTGTGCGCCGCAAAGCCACCGGTTGGGATGGCAGCGATCCGTTACGGCGCCTCGCGTAACTTATCTAACTCGTTTTTTAAAGGAACTGTGGCATGGCGCGTTTAACTGGAAAAATTGCTGTCATTGTTGGCGCTGCCGGTCGCGATAACATGGGCCAGGTCATGGCACGTCGCTTTGCCGCTGAAGGAGCAACTGTGCTCGTGGCTGGTCGTAAAGCTGAGCCTCTGGCCGCTCTTGCTCAAGAAATCAATGGCACGCATGCGCTGTGCGATATCACCCAAAAAGCTGAGGTCGATGCGCTGGTCGCGTTTGCGGTTGCTAAATATGGTCGCATTGATGTGGCGGTGAACTGCACCGGCTGGGGTTTACTAGCCAAGCTGCTAGCAACCACTGAGCAGCAGCTGGATCAATTGGCGGCTCTGCAATTTAAGGGCCCTTATTTTTTTCTACAATCCTTCGTCAGCGCCATGTCGCAAACCGGCGGCGGCTCAATCATTACAATCTCTTCCGCATCAGTCTATGCTTTGCTTTACCACCATGCCGCCTACATCGCGACCAAAGCGTCTGGCGATGCGCTCGTGCGCTGCTTTGCTAATGAGTTTGGGGCCAAAGGAATTCGTATCAACTCCATCGCGCCTGGCATTACCGAAACGCCGATGACGGAAAAAGAGATGAACATGCCTGGTCTCAAAGAGACCTTTTTGAAAGAGTATCCACTAGGCCGCGTTGGTGACGCACACGATGTGGCAAATGCTGCACTGTGGCTGGCGAGTGACGAATGCTTTATGACCGGACAGGTATTGCAGATCAACGGGGGCCTGACGCTGCGACGTAATCCGAGTCCGTTTGAGATCAATGCGGCACTAAAAGCCGCCGCAAAGCCAGTCTAAGCGGCAGTATCACCAGAATCGCCCGCCGCGCGCCAGATTTCGCTCATGCAGTTGTTACTGTCCATCATCTACACATGCTTTTTGTTCATCTCAACGTTACTGTATTCGTTGGTGACGCTCGCAGTTTGCTGGGTGCCCTTCCTGAAGCGCTACTGGATCGCGAGGCAATGGGCTAACGTCGAAATGGCGGCGCTCAAGCTCCTGTGCGGTCTTGATTACACCGTTGAAGGTCGCGAAAACATTCCCACGGGTGCGCACATCTGTATGTGGAAACACTCATCAGCTTGGGAAACGATCGCGCAAGGAGCGATTTTCCCGCCACTAGTGTGGGTGCTCAAACGCGAACTCACTTGGTTTCCGGTGTTAGGCTGGGCCATCCGCTGCATGGAGCCTATTGCCATCAACCGCAGCGCCAAAATGGCAGCGGCTAAACAGGTTGTGGCGCAGGGCCGCGAGCGCTTGGCTCGCGGACGCTGGGTAGTGATCTTTCCGGAAGGTACCCGAATGGCAGTAGGCCACACCCGCAAGTATGGCACGAGCGGTGCGCTGCTGGCCGTTGAAACGGGTGCGCTGATCATCCCTGTGGCGCACGATGCTGGGAAGTATTGGGCGAAGCGGAGTTGGATCAAAAAACCCGGCACCATCCGTGTCATTATCGGACCACCCATCCAGACGAAGGGCAAAGATGTACGCGCCGTGAATGAAGCGGTGCGTCTTTGGATAGACACTACAGTAGCGGGGCTCGGCGCATGACCACACACTCTTTAGAAGCACGCATTCAACGACTTGAGGATCGAGCGGCATTATATGAGCTGATCGGCCGGTATGGTGTCGCCATGGATGACCGCAATCTTGACGCGTTCCCAGCGCTGTTTACCGACGATTGTGTCATTCGTTCACAGGATGGGGTGATGAATGCCGCTGGGCTTAGCGTTATTACCGAATTATTCCGTGGCCGCTTTAAGGTGCTGGGGCCTAGCAATCATGTGTCGCACGATAAGCTCTTGACCTTCAGTGACACCGATCCAAACCATGCTACGGGGCTGGTATTGTCGCACGCGGAGATGCAACGCAAAGGTCAGCCGATGCTTGCTGCCATGCGTTACCACGATAAGTATAGACGCGATGGCGGCATTTGGAAGTTTGAAGAGCGGCTGCTCACGTTCTTTTATTACGTCGCAACAGCCGAGTATCTAGACGCCTTTGGCGAGGGCATCAGTACGCGCATGCGCGCTTATGATGAGCACCGTGCAGCAGACTGGCCTGAGTCACTAGCCACTTGGAAGCAGTACCACGGCGGGTGAAGCTCGCGGTCGGGCCCTGCTACCTTAGGATTTAAGATTTGCGGCGGTCTGTCCGAAGAGTATTTTTTTGTGCTCGTCGCTGACTACGGCTTGGCTCTGGTAGGGCGCGGCTTTCGCATACGCTTGGATGGTGGCAGGCCGCGCAGCGATTGCATGAAACCAGCGCTTCACATTCGGGAAGTCATCAAGGTTTTGCTTCTGCACGGGGTGCTGCACGACCCATGGGTAGCACGCCATATCAGCGATCGAATAATCGGCACCTGCAATGAACGCCCTACCCTCCAAGCGCCGGTTCAGCACACCGTATAAGCGATTGGTCTCGCGCGTGTACCGATCCTTGGCGTAGGGTACGTCGATGGGTGCGTACTTATTAAAGTGATGGTTTTGCCCAAGCATCGGACCTAAGCCGCCCACCTGCCAATACAACCACTCGAGCACTGTAGTGCGTGCACGCACCGGCGTCGGCAAGAACGCAGCGTACTTATCGGCTAGGTACACGAGGATGGCGCCTGACTCAAACACAGTTATAGGCTCACCAGCGTCGAGCGGTGCATGATCAATGATCGCTGGAATGCGGTTGTTCGGACTAAAAGCCAAAAAAGCCGGCTTGAACTGCTCGCCTGTACCGATATCAACCGATGTGATGCGGTAGGGTGTCGCGGTTTCTTCGAGGAACAGCGTGATCTTATGACCATTCGGAGTCGGCCAGTAAAATAGCTCGATCATAAAAACCCTATCTAGTCAGCATCCAAAGTTGTACACGGAGCTGGCGCTAACATGCCGCATTAAACATCGAGATTCGCGACTGCGAGGGAGTTTTTCTCGATGAACTCGCGCCGTGGCTCAACCTGATCTCCCATCAATGTGGTGAATAGCTCGTCAGCAGCCACCGCATCCTCGATCCGCACTTGAATCAGGCGCCGAGTGGCCGGGTTGATGGTCGTATCCCACAATTGCTCGGGGTTCATTTCACCTAAGCCCTTGTAGCGCTGGATGGACTGACCCTTCTTGGCATGCTCCAGTAGCCAATGCATCGCATCCTTGAAGTTCGCAACCTCGTGACGCTCATCGCCACGACTGATTGCTCCTCCAGGTCCGATGAGGCCGGTTAAGCCACGTACCAACTCAGCAATACGGCGGTATTCACCCGAATCAAAAAACTCTTTTTGCAGATGCTTCTCTGTGGTGAGCCCATGCTCCGTGCGGAACACGTTGAAGCGCACCGGTGCGCCGCCAGCATTGACCTGCAACTCCACACGGTAGCTGCGCGCCCTAGACGCTTCTTCGTTAAGCTGCACTTCGAGCTTAGCCGCCCAGTCAGTCATGAAGGCTGCGTTGGACAAATCGTCGTGTGTCACGACGGGCAGATTCAGCAGCTGCTCGAGCAGCCGTTGGTCATAGCGCCGTGACCAACGGGACGTGATGAGCTGCACTTCAATATATTGACGCGCCAGGACCTCAAGTTCGGCACCGGCGAGGGTGCGCATCACACCACTGCTATCAGCGGCGGCATGTAACACCGCGCCATCCAGCGCTGTTTTGAGCAGTACAGCATTGAGCTCGCTATCGTCCTTCACATACATCTCGCTCTTACCGCGCTTCACTTTGTATAGCGGTGGCTGGGCGATATAGATGTGACCACGCTCGATCAGTATTGGCATCTGCCGATAGAAGAAGGTCAGCAGTAGTGTCCGAATGTGGGCGCCGTCCACATCGGCGTCAGTCATCAGAATCACGCGGTGATAGCGCAGTTTAGCGACATCAAAGTCATTACGACCAATACCGCAACCAAGAGCGGTAATGAGCGTGCCCACTTCAACACTTGAGAGCATTTTATCGAAACGCGCTTTTTCCACATTCAGGATCTTGCCCTTCAATGGCAAGACTGCCTGCGTGCGCCGATCACGGCCCTGCTTAGCGGAGCCGCCTGCCGAATCGCCCTCGACCAGAAACATCTCGGACAGGGCTGGGTCTTTCTCCTGACAGTCGGCGAGTTTGCCGGGTAAGCCTGCGATATCAAGCACGCCCTTACGCCGCGTCATGTCACGCGCCTTGCGAGCGGCCTCGCGTGCGCGCGCCGCTTCGATAATCTTGGCGACGATGGCCTTTGCTTCGCCCGGCTTTTCTAGCAGGAACGCTTCGAGTTTGTCAGATACGGAGCTTTCAACGATGCCGCGAATTTCCGATGAAACTAACTTGTCTTTGGTTTGCGAGGAAAACTTTGGATCCGGCATCTTGACTGACAGGATCGCGGTTAAGCCTTCGCGCGCATCATCACCGGTCATCTCGGTTTTTTCTTTCTTCGCTTCAGAGGCTATGTAATCGCCTAACTTGCGGGTCAGCGCCGCACGAAAGCCCTGCAAGTGGGTGCCACCATCTTTTTGCGGAATGTTGTTTGTGTAGCAAAACATGGATTCCGCATACGAGTCGTTCCACTGCACCGCGACTTCCACCGTAATGGGTCCGTGTGTTTCGCGAAAGTAAAACACGGTCTCATGAACCGGATTCTTGCCACGGTTCAAATGTTTTACAAAAGCGCCAATCCCGCCTTCGTACTCAAAGACATCTCGCTTTTCATCCCGCTCATCAACGAGCTCAATTCTTACTCCTGAATTCAGGAATGAAAGTTCGCGTAATCGTCTTGCTAAAATGTCATAGGAAAACTGGATGTTGGTAAAGGTCTCGGCACTCGGCTTAAAGTGCAGCGTTGTGCCCTTCTCTTGCGTGGGCCCAGTGGCAGCCAGAGCTGCCACCGGCACGCCATGTTGGTAGGTTTGGCAGTAAAGCTGCCCATCGCGGGCGATCGCCAGTGTCAGATGCTCCGAGAGCGCATTGACAACGGAGACACCAACACCGTGTAAGCCGCCAGACACTTTGTAAGAGCTATCGTCGAATTTGCCGCCCGAGTGCAGCACCGTCATGATGACCTCGGCCGCGGAAACACCCTCTTCCGGATGGATATCCACAGGAATCCCACGTCCGTTATCGCTGACCGTCACCGACTCGTCGGCATGGACGATCACTTGCACACGGTCACAATGGCCCGCCAACGCCTCGTCAATTGCGTTATCCACGACCTCAAAAACCATGTGGTGCAACCCGGTGCCATCATCGGTATCACCGATGTACATCCCGGGTCGTTTTCGCACAGCATCAAGGCCCTTTAAGACCTTGATTTTACTGGAATCATAGACATCTTGGTTCGTCATGACAGGCTCTTCCAGATTAAGGTGCTCAGTATAGCATTCAAGGGCTTTGTGTGAGGCAACAATCGTGCTGTTTTTTGTCCAGCGCTTGTGTGAGTGTGCCAGCTATTTGCGCCCCTACCTCAGACGGCTATCGTGGCGGCATGCGAGGTGCTTTTAAAAGTTATGCACATTTCGTACGACTTAATTTAAGTGCTCGGCAGATGCCTGCCAGACATTTGACATATAGCCTTTAGGGGTGTGTGGTGTGTTGACGTATCTGTCCGTGTTCCACGTGAAACAGTGCGCCAGGTCTACCCAATCCGGGTAAATCCGCGCTAAGTGCGGTCACAAACAGCTGCACCCGTAATCCGCGCACCACACCCAAGAGACGCTCAAGATTGCTGATATCGAGCTCCGCCGCAGGATCATCCAACAACAACGCGCTACGCCCAGGGTGGCGTCGTTCTTGCACGCTGAGTTGGGCCAGCGTCAGAGCGGCCGCGAGCAGCTTTTGCTGACCTCGTGAAACACGATCCTTGGCGGCCTGCCCGCCTACGCGCACCACGACGTCCGCACGATGTGGGCCAACATGCGTCACGGCATACCGTCGATCTCTATCAGCACTTTTCTCTAAAGCGCCCTCAAAGCTCTCGTCACTTGGCCACCCAGTTTGATAAGCCAAGCTCACCTCGTCTTGGAGCAGCTGCTGCCCAATCTCCCGCAATGCCGGATAAAGTAACTCCAAATACGCGCGGCGCATTTCAGCTAATTGGGTGCCAGTCAGCAGAAGCTCCGGCGTCCATGCGTGCAAAGCCGCTGTGGATGAGCCTGGTTTGAGAGCCGCATTGCGCTGACGCAGCGCTCGATGATACCTGGTCCAAACATCCATAAACGCATGTTCCACGTGAAACACCCCCCAATCGAGGAAACGACGACGCCGATGTGGGCCCTCTTCTAGCAACTTATGTACTTCAGGATCAATCACTTGCGGTGGAAAATGCGCCGCCAACTCGGCTGCGCTACCTGCTGCCTGTCCACCGATACGGATTTCGGTGGCGCGCCGGCTCCCGCCTATACCAAGCACGGTTTGGTGCCCCTCGGCCTCAGTCCAACCCACGATGCGAAAACCCGCTTCACCATGGCGAACCAGTCGATCTAAGCGTCGCGTCCGAAACGAACGACCACGGCCCAATAAAAACAGCGCCTCTAGCAAGCTAGTTTTGCCAGACGCATTTGCGCCATAAAATAAATTGTAGCTCGGATCGAGAGTGATCTCGACCCGTTGCAAGCAGCGGAACTGCTCAATCTCTAGGCGCTTAAGCGACATTGCCCTCGGCTAGAGTCGCATCGGCATCACGACATAGCGTCCTGATGCGTTACCAGGTGCTCGCACCAAACAACTACTGTTGGCATCGGTGAGCCCCAACTCAACTTCTACTCCGCCCACAGCCGAAAGCGCATCGAGCAAATAATTCACGTTGAAACCGACCTCAAACTCTTCGCCTGAATAGCTGACTTCAACTTCCTCTTCAGCCTCTTCCTGTTCTGGGTTGTGGGCAGTTAACACGAGCATATTTTGTCGCAGTGCCAAGCGAATACCACGGTATTTTTCGTTCGACAAAATAGCAGTCCGATGCAAGGCAGCCCGCAGAATCTCGCGATCAGCTGTCACGATACGGTTCGGGTTGGCGGGGATGACGCGGTTATATTCCGGAAAACGTCCATCTATAAGCTTCGAAGTGAAGCGAATATCGCCTAACGTGATGCGAACGTGATTACTACCGACTTGTACGGCAACAGTGCCCTCGTTACCTAAAAGTCGCTGTAGTTCTAAGATGCCTTTACGAGGGACAATGACTTGCTGCACACCGGGCTTGGTTTTAAGTTCCATCTCGCACAAAGCCAGACGATGGCCGTCAGTCGCGACAGTTCGCAGCATTTTCCCGTCAGATTCCAACAACATACCGTTCAGGTAATACCGTACATCTTGCTGCGCCATTGAAAAATGAGTCTTATCAATCAATCCCTTAAGGGCGGATTGCTCTACATCAAATACGAGTTGGGCATTAATTTCATCGATCGATGGAAACTCCGCTGCCGGTAGGGTGGTTAATGTAAAACGGCTTTTACCGGCTTTTACGGTCGCTTTGTCACCGACCACAGTAAACGTGACGACCACCTTTTCAGCAAGGGCGCGCACGATGTCTAGAAATTTGCGCCCAGGGACGGTGATGTCGCCGTCACTGCTGCCGCTCACTTGCGTGGTGGCAACCAGCTCAACCTCCAAATCGGTTGCCGTGACAGACAGTACACCGCCTTTGACGCTCAGTAAGACATTGGCCAGTACAGGCATGGTTTGGCGTCTTTCAACGACCCCAATGATTGCTTGTAAGGGTTCAAGAATCCGCTCGCGTTCGCTTGTGAATTTCATCGCATCACCTGACTTGCGTCGTTGTTCATTGATAAACCATCTGCTCTTAAGTCTTAATGAATATCTTTAAGAATTAAGAAAGCTGTTGTTACAGCTGTAGTGCTATTTTCACGGGATAACTCTAAAAACTCTATAAACAGCGGTTAGTTGTAGCATTCATAACCCTCTGGATAGAGCACCGCGAACTACCGTATACCTTGTTAGCCTCGTGTGGATATGTTGCCACGCTTTTGGGTCGTTGTGATCCTACACACCTTATGCACATTAATTTGTGAGTGTTCTTAACAGGTTTAAAAAATCTTCACCCGTGCGCCGTTCCGTATCTCGCAATTCCTTGATCCGTTTGCAGGCATGCATGACGGTGGTGTGATCCCGGCCGCCGAACGCATCGCCGATTTCTGGCAGCGAATGGTTAGTTAACTCTTTGGACAATGACATTGCCACCTGGCGGGGCCGTGCAATTGAACGATTACGACGCTTGGAAAGCAGGTCGGCAACACGGATTTTGTAGTACTCGGCGACGGTTTTCTGGATGTTTTCAATCGTGACGAGCTTTTCTTGGAGGGCGAGTAAGTCGCGTAGTGCCTCTTTGGCGAAATCCAGGGTGATAGGCCGGCCAGTGAACTGGGCGTTGGCGGCGACTCGACGCAAGGCGCCTTCGAGTTCACGTACGTTGGACCGAATACGCTTGGCAATGAAAAACGCGACCTCTTCGGGTAAGTCGACGTTTGCGCTCTGCGCTTTAGAGATCAGGATCGCCACACAGGTCTCGAGCTCAGGCGGATCGATAGACACCGTTAGTCCCCATCCAAAACGGGACTTGAGGCGCTCCTCGAGGCCTGTGACCTCCTTAGGGTAGCGATCACAGGTCAAGATGACCTGCTGTTGTCCTTCGAGCAGAGCGTTGAAGGTATGGAAAAACTCCTCTTGCGAGCGGTCCTTGCCAGCGAAGAACTGGATGTCGTCGATAAACAACGCATCGAGCGAGCGGTATGCCTGTTTAAACTGGCCCATCGTGCCGTGCTGAAGGGCGCGTACCATTTCACTCACGAAGCGCTCGGAATGCACATACGCTATACGGGCGTTGGGGCGCTTCTGGCGCATCGCATTGGCTACCGCATGCATTAAATGGGTTTTGCCGAGGCCGACACCCCCGTATAAAAACAAGGGGTTATATGCTTTCCCTGGGTTATCAGCGACTTGTCGTGCGGCAGCTTTGGCCAGCTGGTTGCTTTTACCCTCCACAAAGCTGTCGAAGGTAAAATCTGGGTTGACGCGCGCACCGGTGACAGTCGGTCCGCTCCGTTCGGGTGTGCGGCTCGGTGCGGCGTCCTCAGTGCTATTAAGGCCCGTCACAGCGCGCGTGCCGACTTCCAAAAGGACTTGTGGGGGCTGATCTGGGGCTAAGCCCGCCAGGACAACCCCGATGCGCTCGAGTAGGTTTTGTTTGATCCAATCCACCACGAAGCGGTTTGGCGCGAGCAGGCGAATGAGATGTTCATCAAATACGGCCTGCAATGGCCGTACCCAAACGTTATACAGCTGCTCAGGCACCTCAGCCTCTAGCTGCCTTAAACACTCACTCCAAAGGCTGCTCACTTCGACTGGGGACATCCGTTACGCGTGCTCGTGGTCGAAGGTGGGTTAAAAAGAGGGTAGGGGAGTCTATACCCGCACCAGCCGGATGCAACGGCTATTGCTGCTATTGCGGTCATTGCCGTGGTGGTGTGGATTGCGACTCAAACCAGCCAATGGGCCGCAATGCGTGATGCCCGTTGACAAGTGCTCTTGCGCCCGTTAGTCTACGCGGCTCACATCGATTCGCCATCTACTTGTTTCCTTGGAAGTTTTTGCTATGAAGCGCACTTATCAGCCGAGTAAGGTCAAACGCAATCGGACACACGGCTTTCGCGCCCGCATGGCGGACAAGAAGGGTCGTCAGGTTCTAGCGCGTCGTCGCGCGAAAGGCCGCAAGCGGTTGATTCCGTAAAGACTTCGGGTTTGGCCGCAGGTCTTACGCGGCACCGTGATTCACCTCTATCAGTTCAGACCTCACCATCGGTTGCACGCGCCAGCAGAGTTTGAGCGCGTCTACCGGCAGGGTCGGCGTGCGGGGGATAATCTGTTTGCTGTGAATGCCCTACCTAACGAGCATGGTTGCGCGCGCCTTGGGATGTCGGTCAGTACGCGTACTGTTGGCAACGCCGTCAATCGCAACCGCGTCCGGCGCATTATCCGCGAAGTATTTCGTGCTCATATGACCGAGTTGCCCGCCATGGATTTTGTGGTCACTAGCCGTCCGGGTGCCAAAACCGCTATGCGTGATGCCATTGCAAGTAGTCTTCAGGCGCTGATCGGGCGCGCCACTCGACCGCAGGCGCCTGTACTGAGCCCCACGCCGAGGTCCATATGAAGGGCCTACGCGATATGTTGCGTATGTCAGTTAACGGCTTGTGTGTAGCTCTCATACAATTTTATCGCTACGGGATTAGTCCTCTGTTAGGTCCGCGCTGCCGATTTTATCCGAGCTGTTCGCAGTACGCGCTCGACGCACTGCGCCTGCACGGGCCAGCAGCGGGAACATTTCTCGCGATTAAACGCGTGTTGCGCTGTCATCCTTGGAACGTGGGCGGCTATGATCCAGCCCCTGCGCGTGATGATCCGCACGCCCTTTGCCACTCTCACTGCAAGAGCACGCTTCATGGATAACCAGCGCCTTATTCTGTGGTCAGCCCTCGCGGCGATCCTGTTTTTGAACTACCAAGCTTGGCAGCATGACTATGCGCCGGTGACAGCAGCGCAATCTACCGTGAGCGCACCGAGTGCCGCCAGCGGGAGCGTTGCGGTCGCTAAGGGAGCGGAACTGACCGATGGGCTGCCGGCATTACCAGAATCAGGCACGCAAGCGTCCGTCGCAGGATCAGCGTCGCTACCCGCCAATAGCGCAACGCCTAGTCTTGCGAACGACGCGGTCGTGATGCCAGCTCTTCCTGAGCGCAGCGCCCTGGTGCATGTGCGTACGGATGTGTTGGATGTCACGATTGCATTGCAAGGCGGGGACATTCGTGATGCGACGCTGCTGCATTATCCAATTCATAAAGACACGCCAAATGAGCTAGTCAAACTCTTTGGTGATGCGCCCAATATGGCGCAAGCAGTTTTTCAGTGGGGATTGACCGCTGGCGGCGCGGACGCAGAGCCAAACCACAAAGCGCTCTTTAGCGCGGTGCAAACACAGTACACACTGCAAGATGGCGAGGCGGGCCTCAGCGTACCGCTTACCTGGACCAATGGTGCCGGCATTAATGTCACGCGCACTTTGCATTTTGCCCGTGGCCGTTACGCCATTGAATTGGATCACCGAGTCCAAAATGACAGTACTACCCCATGGCGCGCACGGGCGTACAGCCAAGTGGCGCGACACTGGCAGCATGTGGATCGCTCGATGTGGAATCCAGACAGCTACGCCTTTGTGGGACCCGCGCTGTATGACGGCAAAAAATACCAGAAACTCGATCTGGAAAAACCCGACGCAGACAAGCTGCCAAAAGCGGCTCTCGCGGGCGGGTGGGCCGCGGCGATGCAGCACCATTTTGTGGCTGCCATTGTTCCTGACCCTGCAACACCACAGGAATACAATTTAAGCGTTAAAGATAAAAACTTTCTTCTACGCGTTGTGGGACCGGTCGTTGAAGTCGCGCCTGGTCGTGCAACAGATTTTAAGGACACCTTGTATGTGGGGCCAAAGCTGCAAGAGCAGCTCGCACTCGCGGGACCTAAGCTTGAGCTCACCGCAGACTACGGCCGACTGACCATTATTGCGCAGCCACTGTTTTGGGTGCTCGACCACGTGCATCGCGTGATAGGGAACTGGGGCTTCACGATTATTATTGTGACCTTCCTGATCAAGCTGTGTTTTTATCCGCTAGCACAAACCAGCGGGCGCTCGATGGCCAAGATGCGCGCTTTGGGGCCACGCATGAAGGCGATCCAAGAGCGTTACAAGGACGACCGTGAGCAGCTCGGCAAGCAAATGATGGAGCTGTACAAGCGGGAGAAAGTGAATCCAGTGGCTGGCTGTCTGCCGATGGTGGTGCAGATCCCGGTCTTTATTTCGTTTTACTGGGTGCTGATGGAAAGTGTGGAGATGCGCCAGGCACCGTTTCTGTTTTGGGTACAGGATCTATCGGTGCGCGACCCGTATTGGGTATTGCCGGCACTGATGGGTGTGGCGATGTTTGGTCAATTTAAGATGAACCCTGCACCACCGGATCCGGTACAAGCTAAGGTGTTTGCGTTCATGCCGCTCGTCATGACGGGCATGATGGCGTTCTTCCCAGCGGGCCTCGTGCTGTACTGGATCACCAACACGGTCTTGTCAATCGCCCAGCAATGGCGCATCAACAAGCTGGTGGAAGCGACCGAGCATAAGGTTCGTGGCTGATTGTCGTTTAGGCAATGACGGTTACTGACACCATCGTCGCCATTGCCACGCCGCCTGGGCGTGGTGGCATCAGCATCGTTCGCGTATCAGGGCCGGCGGTCGCACACATTGCGTGTGGTATGTTGGGCGGATTACCTCCCCACGCTCATGCGGTGCGGCGGGACTTCAAAGATTCACACGGTGCTATTTTAGATAATGGCGTCGCGCTTTTTTTCGCAGCACCACGCTCATTCACGGGCGAGGATGTGCTTGAGCTACACGGTCATGGCGGACCGGTTGTGCAAGACCTAGTCGTTGCAGAAGCACTCGCCTTGGGTGCTCGCGCTGCACGTGGTGGAGAGTTTTCAGAACGGGCCTTTCTCAACAGCAAGATCGACCTCGTTCAAGCGGAAGCTGTGGCTGATCTGATCAATGCCAGTTCCGCAGCGGCCGCCAAAGCCGCGGTGCGCTCTTTACAAGGCGAGTTCTCCGGTCGCATCAATGCGCTTGCCGATGAACTCCTGCAGCTGCGTATGCACGTGGAAGCTGCCATTGACTTTGCGGACGAAGACTTGACCTTGCTTGAGGAGGGCGCCATCGGGCAGCGCATCCGCGATTGGTTAACGGCGTCCAGCCGATTGCAAGAGCTTGCTCAGCAAGGGATGCTTTTACGCGATGGTTGTACCGTCGTGATTGCGGGCCGTCCGAATGCAGGTAAGTCGAGTCTGATGAATGCACTCAGTGGCGAGGATGTCGCGATCGTAAGTGCAACTCCTGGCACGACGCGCGATGTGTTACGTGCCAGCGTCACACTGGATGGCTTGCCAGTGCTGCTGCTTGATACGGCTGGGCTACGCGTCAGTGAGGATGCTATTGAAAAAGAGGGCGTGCGCCGTGCCCGCAAAGAAATCGAGCGCGCCGATCGAGTGCTGTATGTGGTTGATAGCGCAGATCAGCACAGTGTTGCCGGCTTAAGCGCGGATCTATTGGCGTTACCGCACACGTTGCCTGTGACCGTGGTACTGAACAAGATCGATTTATGCGGCCAAGCCTTTATTGCCGATCAGCCCAATGGTACGCCGAGCGTGCGGGTGTCTGTGGCGACCGGTGAGGGTTTCAGTGCGCTGCGCGCCCACTTAAAAGAAAGTCTTGGTTACCAGTCAAGCGAGGCGAGTGCTTTTAGTGCGCGCCGTCGGCACGTCGATGCACTGCAGCGCGCTCATGCGCAGGTCATGGCCGCGTTGCATGCGCTTGATAGCACTCTTGGCGTCGAGATTATTGCCGAGGAACTCAAGCTTGGGCACGCGTCTTTAGGTGAAATCACCGGTCAGGTCACATCAGAAGATCTGTTGGGTGCAATATTTGCGAGCTTTTGCATCGGAAAGTAACCTAGCGTTTGCGGACGTTGCAAGACGCTCACAAAACTCATGGTTTTGTATGGAGTCGCTCCCGTATTGAACTACAGCCACGCTCTTATTTAACTGGCAGCAGTCTTTCGGGCCAGTCACGTCAGCTCACGGCAATTTGGGGGTAGTGGCGTGCTCGTAGGGCTCATCGTCGCTCAAATAACTTGTGATAAAGCCGCAACCAAGAAACAACACACCGGTTAGCAGGCAGTAAATGACAGCGCGGTCCGGAAAATCATCGGCGAGAGCTGCCACAATGAGAGGCCCTGCGACGCCAGCACATGACCAGGCTGTGAGCATGGTGCCGTACATCACCGGCATGCGTTTCTCACCAAACACTTCCGAGACAAATGCGGGCATCACCCCAAAGCCGCCACCAAAGCATAGCAACACATAACAAATGAGTGCGCTAAAGATCCACGGGTTCCGTTCGGTGAGCAATATGCCGAATACCACCATTTGGGTCGCGATGATGATGCGAAATGTCAGGATACGGCCGAAGCGCTCTGAGATTAACGCCCAAAAGAGTCGACCAATACCATTAAAAAGTGAACTGACGGCAATCAAAGTCGCGCCGTACTTTGCCAATTTGGCCGGCTCAAGTTCGGGATTTTTCGCTCCCCAGATCTCTTGGAGTAACGGTGACATGAGACTAATCACAGCAATGCCGGCGCTGATGTTGCAGAAGAACATGAGCCATAGTCGCGCGTACTCACCGGAGAGTAGATAGGGTCTGTTGGAGTACTCGACTACTGCTGGGATGGCGCTACCTGCTAATGGTCTTGTTCCTGGCTCTCGCAGCACAGCGGCAACGGGTACTAACGTTAGAAGAAAAACCACACCCATAATATAAAACGCGTCGACTAAATCACCTTTTAAGCTGTGCAGCAAAATAGGCGCCAGTAACTTACTCATGACAAACGCGCCAAGTCCAAAACCCATCACCACGATACCGGTCACAAAGCCCTTCGCCTCAGGAAACCACTTGGCTACCGTCGATACCGGCGTGACATAGCCCAAACCCACTCCCAATCCCCCGACCACGCTAAACCCAAAATAAAAAAGAGCGAGGCTTTTTAAATGTAGCGCTAAGCCGCCTAGCAAAAAACTGATACTAAAAAGAGCGCTGCCGGTGACCGCCAGCCGCCGCGCACCAATGCGCGGCAGATTAAAACCAGCCCACGCTGCTGAGAAACCGATGGTTAGAATCAGTAGACTAAACGCGAGCGCAGTTTCCGTGTAGCTCCAGCGATACCATTTGATCAATAAGGACTGAAAAAAGCTCCACGCATAAATTGTCCCTAGGCCCAGCTGCAGTAACGTACCTGCAAGGACTAACTGCCAGCGGTTTTGTAAAGCGCTCAAATCAACCTTGCTCTGAAGGTGAGCGCTCGTCTGAACCGTTTGATTTATGTACAAGTGCCCATGCGGCTCTAGCGAGTGCGCCAATCTCATCCCGACGGCTAGCAAGTGTTGCGAGTTGATTCGTGGACTCGGCTTGTTCAGGACTAGGTGCTTTGCGCAAATTCACGATGCATTGCTCGAGGTCCTGTAAAGGACGCGCTGCCCGACGCAGTAGCAAAGCACTTAACGCAATGCTCAGGATGAAAATGATGGAGATCAGGTAAATCTGCTGTCCCACGGCAGCCTTTACTTTAAGCCCGACCATGCTCGAATCCATGCCGAGATGTACTGAGCCTGCCAGTCCGCCGAGTATGGGTGCTCCGACCTCCATGACGGCTCCGACACCCGCCAGATTGCGCCTGACGGTAAACGTACGGGTCATATCGCTATGACGAATGGCAGACGGAACTTCCGGCACAAATGTATGGACGAGCATCTCGCCCTTCTCATCAACAAGATAAACGTACTTGATGGCACGTATGGTCATGTACTGATCAATCAGCGCCTGTAGTGTGGATAAGTCACGATTCAGCAGCACGTCTTCGCTGGAACTTGCGATGACTGCAGCGATTTGCGTGCCATTCTCTTCATATTCACTCGTCAGCTGCTTATCGACGGTATGTACACAGAGCGCCGATGTTGCCACAGCGATGATGCCAAAGAGCGCGTAGATACCAAAGGAAGCGCCCCTAAACATTTTCACTACGCTCATTGCCGCCACCGTGTCCAGTCAGTGATCGGTGTCACGCCGTTTTGGTACGTGTCGTAGTACACAGCATGTTGGCCTTGGTTGCTGTCATGAAAAGACAGCGGCACATCAATACCAAGGTCTAGACCTGATAAGCCGGACAGGGCTGTGGGGATATCGGCCCGCTTCGGGTCTTTACCGAGCTGTTTTAAGATGGCAACGAGCAATTTTGCGTTGAGAAACCCCTCAAGGTTCACCGACCCCAATGCGAGGCGCTTGTAATCGGCCTCAAGTGGCGCATCGAGCGTTGCGTGCGAGCGACGCTGCATCAGTTCTCGATACTCATGTACCGCGGGGATGCGATCGTCATCAAAGGGAGGCACCACAGTTGAAGTAATCAGGCCCGCAGTGTAATCGCGCCCATCCTCTTTACCAGCTTGTTGTAGTAGCTCAATTACACTGGACAGACCCGCGAAGGACACGTTCGCGATCGGACCTGTGAACTTGGCGCGCCTGGCATCTCGGATGAAGCCGGCTGCAGCGGCGTACGATGCAATGCAAATGATGGCATCAGGGGCCGAGCGTTCCAGAATTGCTACCTGCGTATCAAAGCTGTCCGTAAAGTGACTATTGCGTTTGTAGGTCGCCTCTCCCACCATCTTGTAATTCTTATTTTCAAGAGCATCGCGTATCCCAGCCCAACCGTCGCGGCCATACGCATCGGCCTGAAAAAATACAGCTATGCGCCGATGTCCAGTGTCCAGCAGATGGTTGACCAAACCGGCCGTTTCCTCGCGATACGATGCACGCAGATTAACTGTCACACGATCGTAGGGTGGATTACGTAAGGGCTCTGCACCCGTGAACGGGAAAAACAAATACACATGCTCATTTTTGAACTTCTCAAGCAGGGGCAGCACACGACTAGTCGTTGGCGTACCCACGTAGCTAAAAAGCGCAAATACATGATCCTGGTGCAGGAGCCGCAAGGTATTTTGGCTCGCACGGTCTGGCTGATACTGATCATCGTACGCGATCAGTTCGATCCGTCTGCCATTAACGCCGCCGGCGTTATTGACGGACTCAAAATAGGCTGTGGCCCCAAGATATAGCTCGCTGCCGAGGTTGCGTGAGGGACCAGTAAAAGGTGCCGACATTCCGATGCGTATCGCATCAGGTGCGGCAACCGTTTGTGCTGACACAGCATTGATCAGCAGGGAGCCTATGGCAATTGAGGCGAGAACAGTAGCCTGCTTGCGACAGCGCATGATTAGGCGACTTAACGTCTGCATCCAGTCGCTTCGGTTCATGGCCCTATTTTCGTCAGTGTGTCAGCGTTCATATTAGCAGGTCCACGATGTTTTGCGTTGACGTCGTTATCAACGCGCTCATCATTTCCCTAAGAGTCTCACACACATGCGGTGCGCGCAGAAACTGTCCACGGCTAAGTGAGGCAGAACATCGGGCTGATATAATGCGTTGTCACGTCCATCGTACTTTTCGAGTATCACAGCATCATGCCTAAGGACCCACGTACAGTCATCCAACAAGGCCTTGCTGCTCAGAAGGCGGGGCGTTTTTCAGAAGCCGCCGATTGTTATACGACGATACTAAAGGCAGACCCGGCTTATTTTGATGCGCTGCAGCTGCTTGGCATCCTACGCTTTCGGGAGGGCAAGTTGGCTGAGGGTCTGGATCTTTTAGAGCGAGCGCTGCGCATCACGGCGACGCACGGTCCCACCTTAAACAACTACGGCAACGTGCTGCGACAGATGGGGCATCACCAAGAGGCACTACGAGCCTATCGCGCCGCCCTGAAATATCTGCCAGCACCGAATGCTCTGCTGCTGCGTAATCTAGGAAGTGTGCTGCTCGAGATAGGAGAGCAGGAGGAAGCGGGTCGACATCTTGAGCACTCGTGCCGTTTGGATCCAAGGGATCCCGTGTTGTGGTGCTGGATCGGTATGCTCGAGTCAATGCGAAAACGCACCGATGCAGCTGATAGGGCCTATCTTGAAGCGCAGCGGCTCGATGTGGCGCGTGGCGATGCATGGTTTCAGGCGCAACTGGGGCTTGCCGCAAATGCGCATGCAGCCCGCCAGTTTGGTGTTGCAGAGCAGCAGTTCGCGATGATTCTTGAAATGCGGCCAACGGTATTGGCTCGGATTACCCGACTTCAGTTGGCGCAGCGGTTGGTACGCTGGGCCCGGTGGCAGCATGACATGGCGCAGCTACACATTGAGGCGAAGGAGACTCCCGCCGAGCACGAGGCCTTAATGCAAGTCCTTTACCTGACGGACGATTTATCAGTCTTGCGTTCTTGTACGGAGGCAGTGGCTCGCTTCCATGCTCAGCGTACAGGTTTCCTTTCAGTACCTACTGCTAGGCGACGAGCACGACCACGCGTGGGTTATCTATCGGGTGATATGCGTAACCATGTCGTTGCATGGCTGTTTGCAGAAATTCTCGAGCAGCGGGATCGTGAACGTTTTGAAGTCTTTGTCTACGCACTTGGGACGACGGACGACTCGGAAGTTCGACAGCGGATCTGCGCTGAGGCTGACCACTTCGTTGAAATCGGTACCCCATCCTTTGGCGCAATTTATGCGCGGATTGTCGCTGATGAGATTGATATTTTAGTCGATGTTGCCGGATACACCGAACATGGTCGCCCGCGCGTACTTGCGATGCGCCCAGCGCCGGTCCAAGTCGGTTGGTTGGGATATCCCGGCAGCATGGGCGGTACCATGATCGATTACCTCATTGCAGACGCTGTGGTTGTTCCTCCTGAGCTGGTATCAAGCTACTCCGAACAGATAGCGCGTCTACCCAATAGTTGCCTGCCCAACCACTCGCGGCGGCGGGTCGCGGCACCGCTTTCACGAGAACAGCTTGGACTGCCTGCAAACGCCATAGTGCTGTGCGCGTTTGTGCCGGCCATGAAAATTACGCCGCCTATGTTTGCGCTGTGGATGCATGTGATGACAGAGCGCCCAAATAGCTGCTTATGGTTGCAGCAACCGAGCGAGGAGGCACAAATCAACTTACGGCGTGAGGCGCTTAATGCTGGCGTCGATGACGCTAGACTCATTTTTGCCGGTATGGAGCCGGATCTTGCGGATCATCTTGCTCGATATCTCGTCGCCGATATAGCGCTAGACACGTTTCCATACGGGTCTCATTCAACGGCGGCTGATGCATTGTGGGTCGGGTGCCCGCTAATCAGCCGACTTGGAAAAGGCTTTGCGGCGCGGGTGTCTTCATCCGCGCTTACCGCCGCAGGCTTACCAGAATTGGTGGCCGATACTGACGAGTCCTATACGCAACTCATTCTGCAGCTGATTGACGATGCGCCACGACGCGCGATGCTACGCGCGCGACTCATTGAAAATCGTGACCGCTCGCCGCTATTTGATGCGGCCGTCTATGCGCGCCATCTTGAGGCAGCATTTGCCCACATGCAGACGCAGGCACTTGCCGGTCATACTCCGGCATCTTTTGATCTGCCGCTCGCTTGATCCTCGCCAGAGTATGTGCTGGCGTATTCATGATTTGAGGTGGGGCTTATTCGGGTAAGATTGCACGATCTACCGATCTACCGATCTACCGATCTACCGATCTACCGATGTACAGCCGCGATCTGTTTCAGCACAGCCGCAAAATGCGTGGCGTAACTCGCGGTATCACACAAAGCGCTGTCGCGCACGCGATCGCGAAGGGATGACCGATTGGCGCGCAGTACGCTCACATCAGTAGCGAGCGCTTGCGCCTTACGCACAAAAGTTTCCTCATCAAAAACCGCCAAATCTTGCAGCCCAGCGGCCTGTAAAATGGAGCGACCCATCCGGGATGCCGGAGTGTGACCGGCAAGGCTGATGACCGGCACGCCCATCCACAGAGCTTCGCAGGTCGTTGTGGCACCGTTGTATGGAAACGTATCTAGAGCGATATCAACAGTGCCATATTGGGCAAGATGCGCATCGCGGGTCGCCGTCCAATCTGCCCAGACGATCCGTTCGGTTCCAATACCAAGCGCCTTAAATTCAGAGGCAAGGCGCGCCGCAGTCGGGCCATGCACAGCGCCAGTCTTTAGTAGTAAACGCGCGTGCGGCACCGCGTTGAGCACTGATGCCCACAATCTTACGGTGACAGCGCTGATTTTAGCTAGAACGTTGAATGACCCGAAGACTACCGGAGTGTCGTCCGCTAACAGGGACACTGCAGGGGGGGTCTCGCCTGGGTCGAAGCAGAAGTAGCTCCCCGGTAATGATGCAACCTGCCCCACACTTGAATCCCACGAGGCATATCCGACAGAAACAGCGTCGTCTGCGATCCAGTAATCCACGTTCGGGGATCCGAGCGGCCCCGGATAGCCAAGGAAGGACGCCTGCACTGGCACCATCCGGCGTAAAAAAAGCGATGGTCGAGCGTGGGTGGTGTGACCGCCCAAGGAGATCAGTACATCCAAATTTGATTGTCGAATCAATATCTCGAGAGCATCGTCACTGAGCTTTGCAACCGTCGTGAAACGGTGCACCGACGTCTGCCAAAGTTCAGTCACTGGATCGCAGGTAGGGTCCGTGTGAAAGCAATGTAGTTCGATGCCATGTAAGGGTAAATACTGGAGTAGTGGCTTTAAAAAATACCACACCGAATGGATACGAAAGTCGCCTGATACCAGACCCAACCGCAAAGGAAGCAACGCAGGCCGATTTGAGGCCATCACGACGGGCGCAACAACGCCTTGGTTGGCTGCATATTTCGCATGAGCGCGGGCAAGTCCCACCGCATCGTTGGTGGCATGGTGCAGCACGAGTAGCAAAAGGCTAAGCGCAAGCTCGTCGCGTGGATGTGTAGCGAGTAACGACTGCAGCCGTCGTGCGGCAGTGCCTACCTCACCGGCAGAAAACTCTGCAGCTGCCAAATCCACAATGAGTTCAGGATCATCGGGCTCTAGCCGTAACGCGTGCGTAAAGGCGTCAATGGCTCCAGAGTAGTCACGCACGTTGGCAAGGGCGCTGCCCAAGTTGATCCAGCCGGCAATGAGTCGTGGCGCTAACTGTGTTGCAGTGCGGGCAGCCTCTGCCGCACCGCGAGGATCCATTGCATCAGCACGCATGGCCGCGAGATTGACCCATGCGGTTGGCAGATCCGGTTGCATAGCGGTTACTTGTTCAAGCAAGCCAATGGCCTGCTCTTTCTGTCCAAGTAGCTCAGCGATCAAGGCCGCCTCTTCAGTCGCTCGAGCATCTTTCGCAGCCACAAAAGGAGCCAGCAGTTGCCAGGCAGCCGAGTATTGTCCTGCTCGCTTGAGCTGGATCGCTTGGCGTAAGGCCGTATCGCGAGGGCTCACCACGTTATCCTTTGGGCCCTACGTAGATACCGGTGGTGTTCAGTGACACCTCAACCATGCCCACGCCCGGACGCATCAGCGATACCTTTACAGGCCGGCCGCTACGCATTTCATCCGCAAAGAGCGTCAAGTTCTCCTGGGTCAATGGAATTCCGTTGACTCCCATAATCGAGTCTCCCGGCTTTAAGCCTAAGTGTTCGAAGGCATACGTGTTGCCGTTTGGATTGACGACGAGCCCTCGGTACTGATCGTCATTCAGTAACGGCTCTGCGCGCAATACCGTCGCGAGCGGTGCGAGGTGGTGATCCACACGCGCTTTCAGTTCCTCACCAGTAGGATCCCGAACCGATGATGCCGCTTGGTCGCCGGATTGATCATCATTTCCGAACGCACCGTTTCCAAGTACACCGCCGCCGAATTTTCCAACGGGCAGATGGATCGCTAACAAACGCCCGCCTTGATCGATAACGATTCGATCGGCGTAAATGCCATGTAATCTGCCGCCGGCAATCGGCGTGCCGACAGCAATGAGTTGCGTGTGACCGCTAAGGGTCACGATTGCAAAGCCTTGCGTTTCATCGTCTGCGAAAGCGAGCGTGCCAGTCAGCCGAATTGTTTGCGAGGACGCGAGCTCATCCACCGGCGCGGCGGCGGCAGGCGCCGCCCCAAACAGCGCCTTCATCGCAAACTGACCAGTTTCGGGTTGATGGGCAGTCGTGTTAGCAGTGACAGCGGCTTTTGGAAAACAGTGCCCAGCCAACCAAGTCGCATCCGCTGCTAATAACGCAAGTCCGACGGCGATGCTGACCGTTCTTGGATTTCTCATGATTGCAAGAAGAGTTTTAAGATCAGTAGCTTGCGCAAGTGACATGGTGGGCTCAAAGCGGCGAATGACTCTATTATGCGCGCGCCAAATGACGAAGTGATGGCGCATTTCGTTTGACATAACACACGGTATTCGCAATTAAATTCATGTGAACGTCAAAAAATTGTCATTGGAGGCCCTTAAAGTTCACGCATGGGCTGACGCGGTTTGGCTCATGGCCAGCGCGACCGCGCGTGTACCAAGTGTTTACCAACCTGCGATTTGAAGGGAGAAGATCATGAATTTAACAGTGAAGTCAGCCGTCTTGGCTGCACTCGCGCTCGGCGCCTCTGGCGTCGCATCGGCAGTCGATATCACCACTGTAGATGCTGCAAGCATTGCTTATATAAGTGGCTCGACAGCGATCGATACGTATTTGCAAGCGTATTTCATCAATTCCGGAACTGATACGGCGCTTTGCCAATCGGGCACAATTGACTATTATTCGTCAATCGTGACGCCTAAGTTTGTTGCTGTGGCTTGCACAGCGAACACGAGCACGACCGGCATTACCGGCAATATCGCTTACATAAAGGAAGACAACGCGGGTTCGCTGAACGGTATTCAGGGCGTCCAAGGAGTGTCGTTTGCTGGTAGCCCGTACACGACAGGTGGTTTGCAGTTCCCAACTTTTTCACAGCTCACCTCAAACTTCTGCAGCACAACTGCGAAGGCGGCTGCTAACGGTTTGAACGCCTACACGTCGCACACATGCGCAACTGCCTCGACCACAGTCCAGAAGATCCCACAGATGGGTTTTGCCGACGTGGAAGGCTCGCTATTTGGTGTTAATACAAACACCCCGGTCGCATTGATCGGCACCCAGACAGTCATTCTGCCGTTCGGAGCAGCCGTTTCGCTGGGTCTTTACCATGCGCTGCAGGCATCGCAAGGTTTGACGGTTGGTTCAGAGCTTACTGTCGACATGCCGTCACTGCCGAAGTCGGTGCTGCATGGCATTTACACGGGTCAGATTACCTCGTGGGCATCTGTACAGGGCACATCGGGCACGACGAGCGCTGTCAGCGCGCAAAATCCGCAGTTTGGCATCCTTTCGGCTGATTCGATTGGCTCCACCGCCACGACCAGTGGTACGGCATGGAACGGCAGCTCGACGGCACTTGGCGTGACGATCGCTGTTACAGCAGCACCCCTTAACGCAAACGTGTACATGTGCCGTCGTGGTAACACGTCGGGTACCGAAAAGATTGCTGAGTGGTTCTTTGATAATCAAAACTGCACAAGCGCACCTACAATTGGTTTCCGGCTGCCGTCGACGACCATCACGACCACTCTGTGCGCGAACGTTAACACTGACGGATGCTCTTGGAACGCATCAATCGCCGCGGTCAACCCAGTCGTGCACCCTGGCAACGGCGGTGGCGATTTGCTGGACTGTCTCGTCGGTAACGATCAAGCCGGTAAGTTCGCGATTGGTTTCGTCTCGAATGATAACGGCGCAGGCGGCCCGTCGGCTCAGCAGAGCACCACAACCCGTCGTAACTGGCGGTACATTCGTGTCAACGGCGTTGTGCCCTCAATTGAGAATGCGGCTGCTGGTAAGTACGACTGGATTACTCAGGCGTACGCATACGTGCCCCCAACGACGGTGACCTGGGCTGCGACCGGCAATGCGGCGACTCTCATTTCGGCGATCACCAAGGGTGCCGGTACCAAGCCAAACTCTATCGGTTCGGTCGGCGCGGTGGCCGCGGTGAACTTGAGCAAGAAGTGGTACTCCGATGCGGCGAAGACCGTGTCGTTGTTCGACGGTGGTGCTCTCGTAATCCCTGGTAGCGTAAACGGCTCAGCCACGGCGGCTCCAAACGCTGCCAGCGCCACGGTCGCCACGTTCGCGACCAACCCCGTGTCGACTGTCTGGAAGGTGAAGGGCGGTGTGGTGAATAACTGCTTGCTTCCAAACGTCAACTCGACAACAACGGCGGTCGGTTCGGTCAACTACGCGACTCCGTAAGGGTAGTCGGCAGTGACGACGACCAGCCCATGGGGGTTGGTCGTCTACACCTGACGAGAAATGTCAACGAAGGCATCCGGACGGAAGTACGGGTGCCTTTTCCGCGTTGAGGCCCCTTCGGCGTATCGATTCATTGTGTTGTGTGTTGATGCGCCGTAGAGCGTTGGCATTCGTAACACGGCTGTTATCTAGCGCAGTTAAACTTTAGATTGATACCGGTTGCTTGCGGCCCCGCGCAGGGCGTGCAAGCATTTACAAGGTTATACAGGGCTGCCAAAAAGCAGCAGGGGCTACTTTTTCATGCGCCGATACGGTCTTGTAGCACCATTGTTCTCCTGGGCGTTCGCGCTGAATTGGCCGGTACATGCTGACACTCCGGCGCCCGGCGACGAGACGTTTGACGTATGGGAATTCCGGGTTTTGGGCAACACGACGCTGCCTGGGCGCGATATAGAGGCGGCCGTTTACCCGTTTCTAGGCGAGCACAAGTCCCTCGCCAACGTTGAAGAGGCGCGCGATGCGCTAGTGGATGCATACCGTAAGGCAGGTTTAGGGACTGTGCTTGTTGATATACCCGAACAGACCACTGAAGAGGGGATTGTCAGACTGCAGGTCACCGAAGGACGCGTAGAGAAGGTGCGCATCGCCGGTGCGCGCTACTACTCCGAGCGCAAGATTATCGCGAGCTTGCCATCGATACAGCCCGGCGCTGTTCCAAATTTGCCGGCGTTGCAGCATGAGTTAACCACCCTCGCGACGGAAGCGCGTGACAGACAGGTGGTCCCAGTACTCAAACCTGGCTCTACACCCGGCACAGTGGAAGTAGATCTGTCGATACAGGATAAAATTCCGCTACATGCGTCAGTTGAGTTCAACAATCGCTATACGGCCGACACGACGCCATTACGAATGATCACGAGCATCTCTTACGAGAACATGTTTCAGCGTGCAGAGACAGCATCTTTGATGTATCAAGTATCGCCTGAGAATACTTCACAGGTGAAGCTCGGGGTCTTCAGTTACGCCGGCCATACACCGTGGAAAGATGTGTCCTGGTCCGGCTATGCCATCCGTTCGGATAGCAACGTTGCTGCAGTCGGTACGCTCGCCGTCATTGGTAAGGGCAGCATCTATGGCTTGCGACTCAATCGCGACTTAGTCTCGGGCCCGACTGGTACCGCGTCATTTGTGCTTGGGGCCGATTACAAAGATTTCGGCGAAAAAATTCAGCTGAGCGACAGCACTGCGGCCACACCAATCCAGTACCTAATGTGGACTGCGCAGCTCAGTGACGTCGAGCGCAACGAGCACTATGACGCACAAGCCACGTTGAGCGCTCAATTCGGCGTCCGTGGCCTACTTAATGATGAGCGTCAATTCGCGTATAAGCGTGCGAATGCACACGCTGGCTTCTCATATTTGCGCGCGTCTGCGCAAGCGTTTTGGCATTTGCCTAAGGGCTGGTCTTTTGGTGGGCGGCTAAATGCTCAGTATTCCGAGCAACCCCTCGTCAACAACGAACAATTTGTGTTTGGCGGTGCCGATACTGTACGCGGGTATCTTGAAGCAGAAGAGTTAACGGATGCCGGAATTGCTGGTGGACTCGAGTTACGTGCACCCGTTTGGACGCACGGCGCGCTACGCGGAAACGCATTTTTTTTCACGGACCATGGCGTGGGTATGACCCAGCTGCCATTGCCAGGCCAGCCCGCGCGTGTCAGCCTCGATAGTCTCGGTGGCGGCCTTAAGCTTGGTTTTGGCAATGATTTTGAGGCAGCGCTCGACTGGGCAATGGCAAGACATAAAGGCTCGAAAGATTCACGTACCTCCGTCAGTACGAATCCTCAGTTCGACTTCCTCGTGAAATATAGCTTCTGAGGGCGCAATGCTAAAACGTACCGTTCATTGCTCTCGAGCCGATGTCACTTCGCGTGTGCTGCGGCGTACGGTGAGCGCGTTACTCGCGCCTTTTGCGCTACTGCCAGTGATGGCCTCGGCCGCGACGCCGGTTAGTTATGTCCCGCTAGCCCAACCATTGCCAGTGCCGTGTGCAGCGGGGGCCTGTGGTGCGGCCATACCGGGCTGGGCCCCAAATGGTGGTGCGACGCTGTCGACGCCAACGCCCACGTCGATGACGGTCAATCAGTCGGCGCAGAACGTATTGTTGAACTGGGCGAGTTTCAATATCGGTAAGGGCTACTCCGTCAATTTCAGCCAACCGAACTCGAGTGCCGTTGCTCTTAACCAGATTTGGCAGCAAGACCCGACTCAGATCTGGGGATCTTTGACCGCAAATGGAACGGTCTATCTTCTGAACCAGAACGGGTTTTTGTTCGGTCAGGGCAGCACAGTGAATGTGGGCAGTCTCGTGGCGTCGAGTCTTGCCCTCAATCCGTTGGCAGGTCCTAATGCGTTTGGTCTTGCCGGGCTGTCATCGCAGGGCTTGCCGGCGTTCAGTTACTACACGCAGACGAATCCCGATGGTACGGTGACGAACCTACCCAGTGGCAACATCACGATTCAAAGTGGCGCGTCCATTACCTCTAACGGCGGTCAGATCCTAGTGTTCGCACCGAACATTAGCAACGCTGGCACTATCGCGAGTCCAGACGGTCAAACCATGTTGGCCGCAGGACAACGCGCCTTTCTACTCGCGAGTACCGATCCGACTCTGCGCGGACTGTTAATTGCAGTAGGCGATGGCGGTACCCTGACGAACGCAGGTTCAGCGGATGATCTTGGCGGTATCGGTAATATTTCGGCCGCGCGCGGCAATGTGACGCTCGCAGGTCTTGCTGTTAATCAAAATGGTCGTGTCTCGGCTACGACCACCGTGCGCACTAACGGGTCGATCCGCCTACAAGCCGGCGATACGCCCAATCCGCAGCTCCCCGGTGGAGTCTTAGAAGTTGATCGCGAGGGAGCGGTCACTTTAGGCGCTAATAGCGTGACCGAAGTTACGCTCGAAGGATCGAGTAGCGATAAGACCGTGGATGTGAACGCTCAACCGAAGTCGCGCATTGATATCGCTGGCCGCTCGATTGATCTACTGCAAAATGCCCGCATCAGTGCAACGAGTGGCAACGTGTCGCTGACGGCGACCCAAGACCCACAAGGACTGTTGCCCAGCGCGGTACCGGATGCTGGCCATATCTACATGGCTGACGGGGTTGTTATCGATGTATCCGGCGCCGTTGTGCAGGAGTCGGTGTCGGATAATTCATTGCAAGTGCAGTTGCGCGGTAGCGAGTTCGCAAACTCACCGCAGCAGCGCAATGGCGCGCTGCGGGGGCTGACCGTGTGGGTTGATCAACGACTACACGGCACCAATCCGGATGGGTCCACATGGATTGGTACGCCCATTGCTGATTTGACTGGTGACGCGGCGACAGTGCAGCGTGATGTGTATCAGCGCAATCTCGCCGGAGGCGCGGTGTCCATGACGGCGAGCGGTGCCGTCATTGAAAGCGCTACAGCCTCGATTGACATCGCCGGCGGCGCAATTGATTGGCAGGCAGGTTATGTGAAGACCAGCACACTGCTCGGCGCAAACGGTGTTGCCTATGACATCGGTGTGGCCCAACAAAGCCGTAGCTATGTGGGGACACTCGACAGCATTAGCGCGTCTGATCCGCACTGGGGGACTACAGTGACGGCGGCGTCTTTTGGGCGCAACCCGAACGGTATTTGGACACCAGGCTATGTGGAAGGGAAGGACGCGGGAACGGTCGCGATTATTGCACCGCATGTCATTTTGGACGGAGCAGTCAACGGCTCGGTACAGGTGGGTCCGCTACAACTCAATGCGCCGACCGCGATTCCAAACGGACTGCTGTACCGTTGGGCTGATCAGGTGCCGCTGGGTGGACAACTGATCCTCGGCAACAGCGGTGCCGTTGGTGATCGGTCGCAGTCGGCATATCTTGGCGATGTCGTATTTGGTGGTGGTGCCGTACTCGCGTCGTTGAAGACCGACGCAGGCGCTGTTTTCAATCCGTTGACAGACCAACTCCCGCTTGATTTTACCTCGCGAATCAACCCAGCTCTGCTCGGCAGTGGTGGGGTCTCGCGACTCGCAGTGTATTCGACCGGAGTCATCGATGTGCCTGCTGGCATTACTCTGGCTCCAGGTATCGGTGGGTCAGTCACACTTGCTGCTGGTCGGATTGATTTCGCTGGAGTGATTGAAGCTCCGGGCGGTAGTGTTGCGCTGATCGCGACGCCGACGAGTTATGACGGGGCGGCCGGTATTCATGCTGAGGCGGGTGCCAAAATCGATGTATCGGGTGTGTGGGTGAACGATAGTAATGCGGTCATTACGGATCAGATCGCACCTTTATTGATCAATGGCGGTTCGGTGACACTGAATGCGCAAGTTGGATCCCTCGATTTGCCCGCCGGAATGGTTATTGCAGCGGACGGTGGTGCACAGCGTACCGCCGCGGGAAGTCTTGTGGCCGGTAATGGCGGAGCCATCCAAATTACTGACACGGGTCCGGCTGTATACGGCGCGAGCGTTGAGGCCTATTCTCTTTCTAAGGGTGGCAGTCTTGCTCTGTCACTACCGTCAGTCTGTATTGGGGCGTCGTTGTGTGCAGATCCTGCGGCGACGCAATTGCTACCCACATTGTTTACGGATCGGGGGTTCTCAAGCATCGCGGTCACGGCGAATGCCGGCTCTTTGACCGTGGAGGCTGGGACAGACCTGTCCCTGCAGCAGACAAACTGGCGTTTACTGCCGGGTGCGGCAACCGCAGACTCTGCATCCTCGCTTCGCCCACTCGTGCAAACAACGACCTTGCCTGATGGTAGGCGCGGACCCGTGAATCTTCGTCTTGCGTCGTTTGCACTCAATGGTGGCGTTGCAGGTTACGGCGATCTCGTCATTGAGGCGGGCAGCACGATTAAGGCCGATCCGTTGGCGACGATAACGGTTCAATCGGATTCCCGCATATTTGATAATGGAACGCTCATTGCGCCGGGCGGTACGGTCTCGCTGGATCTTGCCGGCAAGCTGGCGAGCCAAAGTTATCAGGCTGATCAAGGTATTTGGATAGGACCCAACGCGACGATCGATGTCTCGGGTACGTTTGTGCCGACGCCAAACGCGGCGGGTTTGGATCTAGGGACGGTACTGCCTGGCGGTACAGTCAATGTCCTCGCCGAAACTGGATCGTTATTTGTGATGCCCGGGGCCGTCTTGCGCGCAGATGGCAGCAACGGCTCTATCGATGTGCGGCTGTCGCCAACGGATTTGGCGTACGCCCATATTGACGCGGCCTCGGCGGGTGGCACGATTAATTTAGAAGGTGCTGAGGCACTGCAGGTTGCAGGAACGCTCTCTGGGCACGCAGGCGCCGGTGCGTCAATCACGGGCGCAAGCGCTGCTGGTGGCACCTTGAATCTGATCCTGAACGGCGACTTGGTGAAAAGTGGCGGGCGCACTTCTGGGAGTTATCCGTCGACTCCGCGGGTTCTGACGATCACAACGACAGATGAAACGCAGATGGTGGCACAGGGTGATGCCTTGCCAATTGCCTTAAATGGCGTTGGCACGATTGCCGAAAACACGATTCAGGCGGGTGGGTTTGATCAGATCGGTCTGGCTGCGGCCACACTACTTGAGTCCTCTGGCGGTGCGCCCTTTGCTGTGGCGCCGGGGACGGTTGCCTTTGAGTCGGGCGTGAATTTACACCCTGCGCTGTCACTCACGATCGACGCATCGCAGTTGTCAGGTTTAGGTGCTGGCAAGGTCACGCTAGGCGCGCCTTACGTGACCTTGGGTTCGTTTGATTTGGAGGCACAGTACTCAAATCCAAATCCACAGGCCGCGGCGGCCGCACTCGATGTCGAAGCAGGCAGCGTGTTGTCGCTCGTCGGCTCTTTAGATCTTAACGGCTTCGCCGCTGCGCGCTTAGCGTCTGGTGGAGACTTGCGACTCGTGGGTCTGCAAAGCGGTGGCGCAACGCAATGGACCGGAAAATTAGTGTCAGCGGCCCCATTAACCTTGGCAGCCCAGCAGATCTACCCTGTCACGTTGACGCAATACGAGATTTCGGTTCTGCCGAACGGCGGGACGCTATCGATTGAGCCCGTTGCTGGGTCTGCGGCGCCGCTGTACTCGGCTGCTGGACAGCTCACGCTGACTGCCGATGAGATCAATGACGCCGGCACCTTGCGCGCGCCCTTTGGCACGATTACTTTTAATGCGCCGACGGTAAATTTGTTATCCGGTAGTGAGACTTCAGTGTCCGGTAACGGACTCACCGTTCCTTTTGGTCAAACACAAGGCGGCCTGTCTTGGGTCTATCCAATTATCCCCTCGTTGCTGCAGGTGTATGGCACACAAGTCGGTGCGGTCGCGCCGCCGTCAAAGACGATTGCGATCAACGCCGCCCATGTCAACTTGCAAACGGGCGCCACCTTGGACGTGTCGGGAGGCGGAGACTTACTGGCTAGCGAATTCACAGCAGGACTCACCGGGACACGCGATGTACTGTCGAATGTGGTCAGCCCCGGACTTTATGCTGTTATTCCTGGCCCACAAGCCCTTGCCGCTCCGATCGACCCACTGATTTCGCAGGGATTTACCCCGACCATTGGTTCTAGTGTCTATCTTGCGGGAGGGAATGGGTTGCCGGCTGGCGTTTATACCTTGCTGCCTGCCCGTTACGCATTACTGCCAGGCGCATACCTTGTGCAGTCAGTCGCAGGTTACACCGATATCTCGCCCGCTGCGGCGCAAACCCAGTTGAACGGTGGCGTTGTGATGGCAGGCTACCGAACATGGGAAGCTTCTGGCTTGGGCGGCACACGCTACTCTGGATTTTTAGTAACCCCCGGGAGTTATGCGCTCACCCTCGCCAGCTACACGACGACGTCGGCGAACGCCTTCTTCGCGAACCAAGCGGCTGTCAAGGGTGCAGCAGTCCCGCAGTTACCCATCGATGCCGGCTCTGTTGCGATTACGGCAACGGCAGCCGCATTACTTAACGGGCGCATTGACGGCACGCACATCGCCACGGGCTCACGCGGCAGCAAGCTCGATTTTTCCAGCACCGATATTTACGTCGGTGACAGCGCAAACGCGCCAACCGGTTTCGTTGTGCTTGACTCGACACAGCTCAATGCCATTGGTGCTGATTCGATTTTGCTTGGCGCAACGCGAACCGAATCTGTAAACGGGGCGGTGGTTAATCTCAGTGCGGATCAAGTGATTTTGGGCGCGGGCAGTCATCTAACGGGCAACGAAATCCTGCTTGCAGCTGAGTCTGGCATCACCGTTGAGGCGGGGGCGAGTGTAGCGTCGAGCGCCAAAGGCACGAGCGTCTTCCAGCCGCTAGTCGTCTCGGCAGGATCAAGTTTTATGGGCGTCTCAAATGGTTCCCAGGCGTATTCCTACGCTGCCGGCGCCTATGCTGGCGATATTACGATCGCGCCTGGGGCCGTTGTGAGCGGCGTCGGTACGGTTGCGATGCTCTCTGGCGGCAACTTTGATTTTGCCGGGTCGCTCGCAGCGACTGGTGCGCAAGTTGTACTTGGTTCTAAGACGATCGCCTTGGGTAATGCTCCGGCCAATTTTGCGGGCTTGTCACTGACCCCGAGTCTTTTGAGCGGCCTTAATGCGGGCAATCTTGAGCTACTGTCAGCGACGAAAATACAAATCTTTGGGTCGACCGCACTGTCACTGTCAACGCTAGAGCTACTTGCGCCTGGCATGCAGGCCGCGACGGCCGATGCGGCCCTAACAGTAACGGCAAAGTCGGTGTCCTTCGGGTCATCAAGCCAAACGGGCAGCGTTCCCGCGCAGACCTCAGGTACTGGAACCGTGACGGTCAACGCCGACACAGTGACATTGACCGGCGGCAACTTCGTATTTGATGGGATGGGTAGCACGACCCTTAACGCGACTCATGCAATTGTTGCCAACGGTTCAGGCATTGTGGCTGCTAGCGGTGATCTGCGCTTATTAACCCCTGAAATTGTGGCGAGCAGACCAGTAGATACGCGTCTGGTGGCAAGCGGTGTGTTAAGCGCAACGGGTGTCGGTGCCGCGCGCGATCCTGCGATCACGGCGGCACCCGGTGCAGCGATCAGTCTTGAGGGCGCATCTGTGACTTTGGCAACCCAGGTGCGATCTGCGTCGGGCACGATCAACATCACAGCTGATGCGGGAACGGTGACGCTAGGCGCGGGCGCGTTGGTCGATGTCGCTGGATTTTCTGAGACCTTCGCTGGTAAAACAGTCAGCGCGTCTGGCGGTAGTGTGACATTGAAAGCTGTGGGCGGCGATGTGCTCGGTGAGTCCGGGGCAACCGTTGACGTCTCAGCGGGCACGGGTCAAGCAGCGGGTGGTCGACTGACCGTATCGGCGCCTACCGGTCAGGTGACTCTTGCCGGCAACTTTAAAGGACAAAGCGCTCAAGCAGTCGGTGCGGCCCTTGCCGTCGACGCCACGTCGGTCGACTTCAATTCGATCGTTGCTCTGAATAACCAAGACGGGTTTACGGGCGATCTTGCGCTACGTCAACGCGGCTCGGGCGATTTTGTGCTTGCCAGCGATGCGACACTAAAAGCCACCACGGTCACACTCGAGGCGGATCAAGGTGCTGTTGATATCGCGGGTACCATTGATGCGCGCAGCGCGACGGGTGGATCCGTCAGTCTTGCTGCATCGGGTGATGTCCATGTAGAAGGCTCTATCCTTGCAAATGCCACCGGCTACACCACGCGCGGTGGCCAAGTTGAATTAGACACTTTAAATGGCGGGCTCTATCTGGCGCCCACTTCAACGATTTCGGTTGGCGGCAAGGGCGGTACAGCGACCGGTACGGTATGGCTACGGCTGCCCGCCGCTGCCGCTCATTCGGTGCTGATAGCGGGTACCCCACAGTTGCAGTTACGTGGCGTGATTAACGGGGCGAGCCGTACTGTGGTGGAGGGCTATCATACTTATGACACGCGAGGGCCGGTATTTACAGCGTTTGCGAACGGCGGCGTGATCGACAGCATTGTTGAGACCGCGGATCCAAACAATAAGATATGGGCTGACGCTGCCGCTTTTGGCGCGGATGCAGCGTTGATCGCGCAGGCGCTTGGCAAAGGCGCTGACGCGACCTTCTCGGTGCTCCCTGGTATAGAAATTACCTCTACAGGTGATCTGACTCTCAGTACTGCTTGGGACCTATCCGCGCAAAACGTGGGACCAACCGGTTTAAGTTGGCATTTTGGTCCAAACGGTAACGTGCCTGGCGTGCTGACTCTGCGCGCGGCAGGATCTTTGAATTTGCAAGCATCGCTGTCTGATGGTTTTGCAGGAATCACAAGCTATACGCTGTCCGCAGGCTTTGGACCGTCTTGGTCATATCGTTTGATCGGCGGAGCTGATCTTGGGGCGAGCGCACCTTTGGCAGTGCAGTCGACGGATGCACTGCTGCGCGCGGGCTTGAATGGGGATGTGTTCATCGCGCCTGGTATTCCGCTTGATTCGAATAATCCTCTGTGTAGTCCGGTGTGTGGCCCGACGGTGGTACGCACGGGGAGTGGTTTCGTCGCGATTGCTGCCGGCCGCGACGTGGTTCTCGGTAACCAAGCGTCCGTGGTTTACACCGCAGGCCGTGCGGATCCCCGTGGCCTCACGGTCGCCGATATCGAGTCAAATTTTGGAGGGCTCGCGTATCCAACGGACGGGGGCAACCTCTCCGTCAGCGCGGGTAGGGACGTGGTTGGAGCACTGTCCGATCAGCTGTTTACAGACTGGCTGTGGCGGGCGGGAACGAATGTGACGTCGAGCGCCGGCTACAATCCGAGTGCTTGGTCGGTTAACTTTGGTCTATTCGAACAGGGCTTTGGCGCCTTGGGTGGTGGTGATCTGCAAATTACCGCCGGCCGAAATCTGCTGGATGTGGGCGCTAACGTGCCAACGATCGGCATGCCGGTGGGCGACGGGACTCAGGCTGGAACCGAGATTGTACAGCTAGGCTCCGGACTGCTAACCGTCCGCGCTGGACGCGACCTTGCGGGTGGCTCGTACCTAGCCATGGGTCTTGGTGGCGAGATATCTGCTGGGAGCAGTTTAACCAATGGCTCGCCACTGACGGTCTCGCTACAGGGGAGCCCACTACTGGTCGGATCGCATGCGCCCGTGCTTGCTCTTGGGAGTGGGACGCTCGAGGTGACAGCACAGCAAAACCTTGAAATCGACACCGTGGTCAATCCCACGCTGCTACCGCGCTCGAGTTTGCAGTCCCCGGATCCGGGACAGGAGTACTACTCCACCTATGGTCAGACCGGTACCGTACGACTGCTGTCGGCCGGCGGTGATCTGACGCTCGACAATGCAACGCAGCCCGGCGAGCCCCTGGCTTTTGGTTCCATCAACTTGCCCATTGGCGCTACGAGCACTCTCTCCACCAACTGGGGACCTGCATTGCGCGCCTATCCGCCGAATCTTGATGCGACTGCCATGACGGGCTCTGTCACGGTACAGGGCAGCATGGGTCTGTTGCCTTCGAGTCGTGGCACACTCAACCTGCTGGCAGGCCAAAATGTGAACATCGCCACGACCAGCGGCACCAACACTATCAACATTATTCAGTCGGATATGTCGTCGGCATTGCTCGGCACGCCGGACGCGCCCGCGAGCTCGATTTTTTACCTGCAAATCTTTGATACTGCTAACGCTTTTTTACCGCTTGAGCATGCACCGACGCCGACGCACATTGATGCTCAGGGGATTGCTGATCCTGTTCCCAATCTGGTGGTCGCACTGAACGGTGATATCGTCATGCAGCGTGGCGATACGGGTAGCCATGCCTCTATTCAAAGCGCGAAGTCCATCGATGTGATCGCCGGCCACGACATTGTCGACTTAGGTCTTGCAGCGCAGAATCTTGAGCCAGGGAGCGTCGATCTGGTTCAGGCTGGCCACGACATCAGCTATGAACTAAACCGCAGTTTACAAAGTGGATTGCTAAATTCGAACGAGCGCACCATTGATGTAGCTGGCCCCGGTGCCTTGCTTGTTGTAGCCGGACACAACGTCGATCTTGGTACCTCCCGTGGTATTACGACTTCGGGCGCTTTGTCGAACGCGGCGCTGCCGGCACAGGGCGCAAATTTATCGGTGCTGGCGGGTGTTGGTGCACAGATGCAAGCGCCAGCGTTCTTCAACACCTATGTCACCAACACAAACTTCGACGCTACGGCACTAGAGACATACGTACAGACGACGCTCGGTCTGCCAACAAAGCCCGACATGGCCACGGCACTGGCGGACTATCTTGCGTTATCTGATTCACAACAATACGGTCTCGCGGCTACAGCGCCTGGCACTGCTTACGCGGCTTGGCTGATTGGCTATGTCACGAAGGTGACTGGTATCGCTCCGGCTGATAAAGCAGCAGCTTTGACTGCATACGCGACACTGTCGCCGGCCGAACAGTTTGGTCTCGTTGAGCAGATCTTCGTGTCTGAGTTACGCGCTGGTGGACGCATTGCTGCTGCAGCTGGCAAAACCCATAACGATTATGCACGTGCATTCAGTGCGCTGACGAGCTTATTCCCCGGTTCGGATACGCGCCAAGGGACGGCAACGTCGACCTATGCGGGTGATTTGCTGCTTTACTTCAGTCGTGTGTATACGCTGCAGGGTGGCGATATCAACCTGTATGCTCCTGGCGGTCAGATCAACGTGGGTCTTGCTGCGGCGCCGTCCTCTTTTGGTGTATTGAAAGACCCATCGCAGCTGGGCATTGTGGCTGAGAGCGTGGGGTCTGTAACCTTGGTCGCCAATACTGATATTCAGGTTAACCAGTCACGTATCTTTGCAGCAAATGGTGGCAATATTTTGGTGTGGTCGACGACCGCAGATATTGACGCCGGCCGCGGCGCAAAAACAGCGATCTCGGCGCCACCACCAGTCATAACTGTTAATGCTAATGGACAGGTCACGCAGACCTTCCCCGCTGCATTGACCGGCTCTGGTATTCAAGCGCTGGCCACCACTCCCGACGTGACGCCGGGCGACGTTGATTTATTCGCACCGAAAGGTGTCGTGAACGCAAATGATGCAGGTATTGTCGCTGGCAACATCACCATCGGCGCGACTGCCGTGCTCGGCGCCGGCAACATTAGTTTTAGTGGCACATCGGTTGGTGTTCCAGTCGCCGTCACTGGTCTCGGCGCTGGCATGATGGGTGCAGCGAGTACTGGGGCGGCCGCCTCCAGCGAAGCGAACTCATCGGCGGACTCGGGCGATCGCGCCCAAAAAGCACGAGCGACGGATTTGCCTGTGGGCATGCTCGATGTCGCCGTGGTCAGCCTCGGCGAAGATGACTGTAAACAAGATGATGCCGATTGTTTGCGTCGCCAGAAACACTAATACGAATAACTGATCACCTTTATAACCTACCACCGAAGGTGTTAACCGTCAGGAAGACACCGCGATTTGAGGAACTGCGATGAAGAAAATATTGAGCCTCCTTGCCATCGGCTTCGTTTTGATACCTGGGCTTGCGACCGCTTCTTGGTGGGGCAATGACTGGAAGTTTCGTAAGGAGGTCACCTTTGATCTTGCAGCCACTGGCGCTGATATCGCTGCCGGCGTGGGCGACGTGCCGGTGTTGTTGCGGTTATCGACAGCAAATTTTTCGTACTTTGGTGATACCAAGCCGGACGGTAGTGATTTCAGAGTAGTTGCTGAAGATGACAAGACGCCGCTGAAGTATCACATCGAAAAATACGATCCGCAGTCGCAGATGGCTTACATCTGGGTACGGCTGCCGAAGATTGCTGGTAGCAAGCAAGGTAAGGTTTTCCTTTATTACGGGAACACCAATGCACCGTCCGCGGGGGATGCGCCAGGTACATACGACGCTGACCAAGTGTTGGCACTGCACTTTGGCGGTGAAGGCTTACCGCAAGATGCAACTGGATACCACAATAATGCAACCGCTTCGAACGCAACGGCCGTTCCTGCCTCATTTGCCGGTGGCGGTATATCGACCGGTGCCGGGCGCTCTGTGAAGGTGGGTCCATCGGCTGCTCTTACGCTATCCGCCACCAAGGGGTACACCGCAACCGCGTGGATCAAAATAGATACTGCACAGCCCAATGCCGTGGTCGTGGCGGCGAATGACGCAACGAAGTCGTTTGTCCTCGGCGTTAACGGCGCGAAGCCCTATGCGCAGGTCGGCGCCGCCACGGTGATCGCAAATGCAGATTTGCCGGTGGGCGAGTGGCATTTTGTGGCGGCGACTGCCGTTGGTGGCCAAGTTCTGCTGTATGTCGACGGCCTGGAAGTTGCTAAGGCGACCGCGGCGCTCGGCGATATGAAGGACGTTGTGACCATCGGCGCTGATGCAACAGGCGCGCGCCCGTTCGCGGGCGAGATCGATGAAGTGGGTTTGTCGAACGCGCCACGGTCTGCGGAGTGGATCAAGGCGTTGGCGAAAGGCGGCGTGGACGGGACGTTTATTGCGTACGGTGCAGATGGCCAGAAAGAGTCGAGTAACGGCTCGTATTTTGTGACTATCGCTAAGAACCTCACTGCCGATGGTTGGTTCGTGATCGGCTTGTGCATGTTTATGCTGCTGGTCGCTATTTTGGTGATGGTCATGAAGGCGCTATTGCTCGGAGCCGTTGAGAAAGGCAACGCTGCCTTCCGTGCGGTGTACGCGAAGGCCACTGATGTGACCGGTATCGATAATTCAGGGGAAAGCGCGTTCGCCGCCAGCACATTGCGGGAGCTTTATGACGTTGGCACAACCGAGCTATATAAGCGTGTACCGCGGCATGCTCCAGCGGGTACTCGCGTGTCCCAACCGATGCTAGAGGCGATCCGTGCGTCGATGGATGCTGCGCAGGCCCGTCTTCAGCAAAAGCTCTCTGCTCGGATGGTGCTGCTTACAATCGCAATTTCGGGTGGCCCATTTTTGGGGCTGCTCGGTACAGTCATCGGCGTGATGATCACGTTCGCGGCGATCGCCGCCTCCGGTGACGTCAACGTCAACGCTATCGCTCCAGGTGTCGCGGCAGCGCTGGCAGCGACCGTCGCCGGACTACTCGTCGCCATTCCATGCTTGTTCGGCTACAACTGGCTGAATACGCGCATTAAGTCTGTTACGACAGAGAATCGTGTGTTCACGGATGAAGTGATCACACGTATCGCCGAACAGCTTACCTAAGCGGGAGATCACAGCCATGTCCGGATCAATCGACAGTGGTGAAAAGGATGTCTATGACGACATCAACATTACTCCCATGCTTGACCTAGCTTACGTGCTAATGGTGATTTTCATTATCATGTGTACAGCGACTGTTCAGGGTATCAAGGTGAACCTGCCGAAGGCGAGCCAAGCACCGACGCTTGCTAAGCCGCAGACGAAGGCCGTCACCATCACGGCGGATGGAACGATCTTTTTGGATACGTTTCCGGTCAGTTTGCCGCAGCTGGAATCGTTGCTGCGACAGTACAAGGGTGCAAATCCCAACTTGCCGGTGATCATCAAGGCGGATGGCGCATTGCAGTACCAGCGGATTATTGATGTGCTCGACCTTGTCAATCGACTCGAGATCAGCCAGCTGGGCCTCGTGACGCAACGCGTGGTGAAGTGATTTTATGACAGAGCGTAAGAAACCACCGACACCGGTTATTATCGGCTCCGTCATTGGAGTGGTACTGATCGTGCTCGTTGGTTTAGCGTTACGCGCCGTCATAATGGCGCCTGCGCAAAAGAAAAAGCGCGAGGTGCAAAGCGTACAGATCATCCGGCCGCCACCACCACCGCCGGAGAATCAACCGCCGCCGCCACCACCACCACCGGATCATCAGCAAGAGCAGGTGCCACAGGACCAGCCGGATCCGTCTCCGGATAACAGCGCGGCTCAAGCCGGTCCGCTCGGACTTGATGCGGATGGTGGCTCGGGTAGTGATGGCTTTGGCTTGGCTGCGCGTAGGGGTGGCCGAGATCTTGCTGGTACCGGCACCGCGATTTTCGGGTGGTACACGCAAATACTGCGTGATGCCATTAGCGAACGGCTGGCTGCTGAAAAAGAGCTGCGTACGCGCCGTTACTCAGTGATGGCTGTCGTGCATGTGACGGTCGATGGGACGGTTGCCGAGGCGCACTTAATATCCTCGACGGGCAGCAAGGATGTCGATGCACTGATTGAGCGCACAATCACAAAACTCGGTCGCTTACGTGAAGAGCGGCCGCGGGAAATGCCGGCCCAAGTCAAATTGCGCGTGGTGTCGAGACTTTAGACTGGCTTTAGGCCGAGTAGGGGTCAGCGACAGCAAGTGTCGCGGGGGAGTCGCCGCGGAGTCGGCGCGCGTGCATGGTCTCTAGTGCAACCTCTAATCTGCGCGTGTATCGCTCACAATTAAATAGCTGAGCTGCCTCAATACCATCGCGTACCGCCATGCGCAGGGCCCGTAATCGGTCTGGAGAAGTGACCCACTCAAGACCGATTTTTTCGTAATCCTCAAGCGAGGTTGCAACCGTGTCGCCTAATCCAATGAGATCAAGTAGTGAGCCACAGACCCGACTGGCAAACGCATCGCCTCTGGAAGTGAGGATCGGAACATTGCACCACAGTGCATCAAGTGCCGAGGAGTGCGAGTTGTAGATTGGTGTGTCGAGCAGCAAATCAGCCTCACTTAGTCGTGCCAAGTGATCGGTTCGCGACGGAATCCTCTGAGCAAAGATTATGCGAGAGGGGTCAATGTTTGCGCGCTCGGCCGCACTACGCGCACGTCCGCGGGCACGTTCCGAGGAAAGATTAATCCACAGTACTGCCCGCGGTTGTGCTGCGAGCATGCGCATCCACACCGTAAATAATTCAGGCGATAACTTAAACCCACTATGGAACGCCGCAAGCACCAGCGCATCCTCTGGCAGTCCTAACGCCGCCCGACCTGGCGATGTGCTCACAATGCGCGTATCGCCTGGTGGCAGGAATGAGCCCGGCAGACGGACAACCGCTTCGGTGTAATGTCGCTCAAATCCAGTTGGAATGACGGCTGCATCGGCGAGGATGTAATCAGCGCACTGAGTCCCCATAGTGCCCGGATAGCCGAGAAAGTTGACTTGTACGGGCGCTGGTCGTCGCGCGAGGATATCGGGCCGCTCGCCTGCCGTGAGGCCCGTCAAATAAATAAGAATATCGACGTTGGCCGCGGCAATGCGACGGGCTGCAACTTCATCCGAGACCCCTGATAAAGACTCAAAATGATCGCAGGCAGCGCGGATGCGCGCGGACATCGGCTCAGCGTCAACGATCAGATGTGAGCTGAATCCAAATACCTCAAAGCGCGCTCGATCATGTAACTCCAGCGTTGCCGCCAGCAGGTGAGATACCGGATGATCACGAAAGTCCGCTGACAGATAACCGATTCGGATTCGTTCTGATTTCACGCCAGAATCTGACCATTGGTGCGATAGCGGAGGATGCACCAAGTTCATGTAGTATTCAGCACATTGCCGCTGTAGCGCTGGGTCATCACACTGGGGTAAAAATTGAAACGGCGTAGTGACCGGCTCAGCTGCACGCACACCGCGAATCATTTTTTCGCGGCGCTCAGCAAAGCCTGACCAATCAAGGTTGGCGCTATGAGCGAACGCTTGATGCCCAAGAGCCAGCGGGAAATCTGGGTTTAGTGACATCAGCTCATCGACACACTTTTCCGCCTCGTCCATGTTTTCGACAGCATATAAAGCGCCGATCCGTATCGATAGCATGCGCACACGTGTGGCATCACGGGCAGGCGTTCCACCGACCCAAGTTCGTAATGCTTCGTCAATGACATGCAGTAGTACAGCACCTGAGACATTTGCCTCAGAATAAAGCACTGTAAGCGCTTCCCACGCGTCGTGGTCGTCGCGGTTTAATTCAAGCGCTTGCGTTAGTCGCTGGATAGCATCGTCCAATCTTTTTAAGCCGTGCAAAGCGCGCCCCGACGTACGTAAAACATCGGGTCTCGTAGAAGCGCCTAAGCTCTCGCAGACGCTGAGTGCTTCCTCAAAACGCTGCAGCGCGTTCAATGCAATTGCACGGTTAATCTTTGCTTCAATCCAGTCCGGCCGCCCTGAAAGGGCGCCATCAAATGCAGCTAAGGCAGCTGTTGCATTATTCAGGGCGAGCTCGGAGCAGCCTGCTTGAAAGCGCATTTCAAACTTATCGCCGCCCTGACGAAACGAATCTCCGAATCGAGCAACGGCATCCTCATGTCGATTGGTTGCAGCCAGCGCTAAACCATGTTGGGCTGCGAGGTCCGCACTGTCGACCTTTCTTTTGACTGCTACAGCGGCAGCCTGCACTGCCTCTTCATAACGACCCAATACGCGTAATGTTGTAACGAGCGCAAGATGCGCGTCCGCATAGTTAGGATCAATTGCCAGCGATCGAGCCAGCGGTGTCAAAGCTGCTTCCAGCGATTGCGCTGCAATCAGGCTAAGCGCCTCGTTATAGGGTAATTGCGGCACATCAGGTCGAAGTTGTGCGGCTGTTCGGTAGTGCAGCGCAGCCGCAGCGTGACGACCGCGTGCGAGTTCAACGCCCGCAAGTCGCACGCGTGCACGTAACTCGATTGGGTCTTCGAAAAGAATTGCCTCATACAAGCGCGCAGCATGGTCGAAATCCTGACGAGATTCGGCAGCGGCTGCCTCCGAAAAAAGACTCGTCGTGCGCTCGCTCATCGGTGTGGATGGGCCAATCGTACAAGTTCCTCGTCGATGGCATCGAAGAGTGTCTCTTCGGTGACTCCGCCACGCAGAGGTCGGCCGTTTAAAAAGAGCGCCGGTGTGCCGTCTACGCCTAGCTGGTCGGCAGCTGCTGTATCGCGCGCGATGATACTGTCGACACGTCCTGATTTAAGACACGCATCAAACGAGCCAGATTCAAGGCCTACTCCCTCGCCAAGGAGCGCAAGCTCACTTTCGTCTAGCGTTCCCTTGGCCGCAAAGAAGGCAAACAGTGCGTCGTGCATGGGCCAGAACTGGCTTTGTTCTGCTGCGCACAGACTGGCTTGCGCAGCAAGTTGAGCTCCTGGATGCAGCTGCACGATGGGTAGTTGCCTAAAAACCTGTCGCAACTGCGTCGGATAGTGCTTAAGAGCACTCTTAACTAATGGTTCAAGGCGATTGCAATACGGACACTGAAAATCCGCAAATTCGACCAAGATAATGGGTGCATTGTCTGCCCCACGCGTGGGACCGTCTATGCCAACCTCAAGGTGCTCGCGTGGCAACAGCCACTGAACGGCGTGGTTTGCGCGTAACTCATGCGCGAGAGCGGCCTGCGCTTTTTGCTCTGACTGCGCTTGTAAGCGCTCTCGAATGACATTTACAACCTGATCGTAGGGTGGTGCGCTGGCCGTGGCGTTCGCTTTGTAATACGCGAGCATTTCCTCGTTTGTGGGCTCGGCAGCCGTATGAGTCGCAAGAATCTCCTCGACGGACTTACCTGTGGCGAGTGATTCGGCAGCAAGTGTGCGCTCCCGGATAAGCCCCTCTAGCGTTGCTTCGCGCAGTGATTGCAGCATGACGCGATGTGCAAGCTGTGCTCGGCGCTGTGACTCATTAAAGCTCGACTCTTCGCGAGCGATATCGCCCGCAGCCTTTGCTTCAATCTCGCTGAATAAAATTGGTTTACCATCCACTGTTGCGCTGACGGAACCGTGGCCTGCGGGTGCGGCGATAACAGTGATAGATAGAAGTGCGAGGACCCCCGCGAGGAGGATGGTGTTGCGGTAACGCATATGGGCGCCCTTTGGTCGATCAGTGTGCAGTTGAGGCGGCTTCGGAGACTGGTTTTGGCGCCTTCAAGTCGGTAACTTTAGCACGGTATTCGTCGACGAGATTTTGGGCGCGGGTACGGCCAATTTTGAAGAAAGGCTCACCACTACCGGCGCGCTTTTCATAGCGCGTCAGCGTATCAAGCGCCAAAGCGGACAGTTCGGCATTATCACGCACGCATGTTTCGTGGGTACGGACTTCTGCTGATAGTGTGGCGTTGAGGGCCGAGCGCGCAGATTCGACGTCACGCAGTTGGGTTGTCGCTTCACGGAGCTGCCGCGTGAGTTCATTCACAGAGCTGCGCGAGCGCTCAAGATCTGCGGCTGCCTGCTGCGCTTCGCGCTGCACACGAGTCAGTTGGTCAGCATCCGCTGATCGTGATTTCACTGCTTCAAGCTCAGCTTGGAGTTTTTTAAGTTGATCCTGCGCCGCGCTTAAGTCTTGTTTTGCTTTCGCCGCATCGGCTTGCGCCGCTGCACGCTCGCTGGCGACTTGCTGCATTTGAGCGATGACCTGTTGCGCCGTGGTGCCACCGGCCGAGCCGCTCGCGCGAGTGGACTGCCCATAAACAGTTGGTGCACAGACGGTGATTAAAAGAGCCGTCGTGATACGCACAAGCAAACGGTAACGCACGATCAGCTCCTCAGAACCGGGTGTTCAGATCGATCTGAACGATATCAAGGCCGTAGAGGAACGGTGGTGGGAGGTCGATGACGTCGCCCTTTAGGTAGCGCAGCTGCGTCCATACGTTTTTTGCGAGGCCATAGTTGCCGACCAGATAATAGCCCCGCGCATTGGTTCCACCGCCGTGTAAGTCTGGGTCGGTCCAGCCATCAAGAACCGCATCTGCCTGCACGTAACGGTAGCCAGCACTGAAGCGCCACGCACCTGCCGCGCTGCCCGGGTCCTTATCTCCGTAGGCAAACTCCGCTACATAACCGTGATTGCGGTCGGTCTGGTCGATGCCGGTCAGAGCCAGAATTTTGTTGTGGCTATAGCCGATGTTTTTGACAGCATCGGCGGTTATTACCAGCGTCTTGCTGCCTAGAGGCAGCTCATAGGAGGCGGAGACGTTGACGAGACGAAATTCTGAGGCGAGGCCAAAAAGGTAATTTGTTTGAGCAGGATCATTTTGGATGTCGTACATCGTGTTGCCGTAGCGCACGAAGCCTGGGGCGGTGTAATTGAGTACCGACGAGCCAGCCACGTTACGCTGCCCAGTCACGTGCCGAAAATCGTAATAGGCAACGCCAAGGCGTAGCGCCTTGCCGTCGCTAAAAGCTAAGCGAGTGCCTGCCTGTGCTCCCAACATGTACTTATTCGCGCCGTGGTTAAGCGGCACCTCTTGTATCGGAAAGAGCCCGCCCGTAAGAAAGAAGTCAGATGATTCGTGCGCGAAAGCCTTCAGTCCATGTTGGTAGGTGGCAGTGATACCCTCAAAGGTTGTGTCGCGAGCATAGACCAGCTCAGTCGGCGTAAACCAAGGTGACGGGATTCGACCGATCGAGACGGACACAGGGACGAGCGCGTCATTTTTAGGTGCTTGCCAGCGCAAATATGCCAGATCGAGACCAATGCCATAGTGCGCCCCAGTGGTGCCCAGCGTCTGACTTTCGGAAGATGGGTCAAGGGCGCCGCCGGTTGCTAACCGCACGGCTCCTGAAAAGCCGCCTGACAACTCAAACGCTGCACCTAAACGGCCACGTAAGCGCAGCCGCGTGCGGTCAGACGTTGTGTCGAGGAACGCAGATGGGCCCGGTTTGGTGATGGATCCTGCTGCATTGATTGCTTGAAAATCGGGGATGGTGTTCGCCTGGTTGCCCGAGGGAAACAGATCTTCCTGTGCACGTAACCGCAGATCACCCATGACGCGCACGCCAGAGAGCCAGTCCGGCAGACCGGCGGGGACTCCCCAGCCTTCCTGTTTAGCCTCGGCGACGACGGCTTTAACGATCTCTGGGCGCACCTCGTCAGCGACGTCCTTGCGAATTTGGTCGCGCACAATCTGCGGGACGTAAGGTACCCGCACGGCCCCTGCGTCGCGCTTGTCAGCTTCTTGAGCCGATTTTTGCGCCTGATCCTGCGCTGTTTTGACGAGCATTTCTGCCTGGTCACGCGTCATGACTTTTTGTTCGACCAGCGTCTGCAACAGATTCACGACGGTATTACGTAGCTCCTCGAGTGATTGACGCTCACCGTCTGCTGCTTGAGCAGCGCTTCCAGTGAGTAGCAATACGGTCGCCACAGAAATACTTAACGCTTTGAATTTGCTCATAATTTTTCTTCCCCAGGCGCTCAAGATCGGCCCGGTCCGAGCGGGGACTGGACCGTGACGGCTGCATGAATCAAACGCAGGCCCTACCCTGTACGCTTGCATTTAGCGGACGCAGGATACCTACATAAGGTGATTCTTTTATGACACGCTCGCGCCAAGAATGACATCGGACGACTGGACCCACCTATTGCGAAGCGCGTTCTGGCATTTCTGCAAACGCGACTTCTGCCGCTTAACGACCCACGGAGTATTGGCGAGGCGTTTAGAGGCTCGACTTTGGGATCTATTGGAAGTATCGGACTGGCGACTATCGAATCATCGCCAACCTTGCAGATGACGTGCTCCATATCGTCGTCTGCGTTGCTAACCGCCGCGAGGTCTATAGATAATGGTAAAGACTCACTGGCTACCACTGGTGTGTTGTGCAGGAGTCGCCCATAGGCGTTTTTTGCGGTTCGAGCTCAGCAACGGCCGCCGACACTTATATAAAAGGTAGTTCCTGCAGGGTGCCGCGGACGGATTTACCGTCTTTGATGACATCGACAGTTGTGCCACTGACGCACGCGGTACTGATGAGGGCAAAGCCAATATTCTTTTTGAGCCGATAGGACCAAGCACAGTTGGTGAGGTCTCCGACCTTCACGCCATCTTTATAGATGGCGTGCCACAGAAAGCCGAGCGCGGTAGGCTCATCGCCATCGAGCACGACGCCGAGTTGGTGGCGTACCGGACCTGTAGAGTGAATTCGGCGCAATGCGTCAATGCCGATCACATCATCCGGGACATCAAGGTCAACATACTTACCCATGCGGACTTCAAATGGATTGGTGTGGTCATCGGTATCGCCTCCATAGGACAGCAACCCGCTTTCGATCCGCTCGCTTACGTTCGGGTTACCAGGACCGATATCCCAAGGTTTGCCTGCCTCCTTCACCAAGTTCCATAGCTGGGTTCCTTTGGATTGATCGAGTAAGTAAAGCTCAAAGCCGCCTTGCTTGGACCAGCCGGAGCGGGCGACGGCGACGGAAATGCCCGCGACAGAGGTCTCTCGAAACCAGAAATACTTCAGCTCATGAATCCAATCACCAAACAGCGACGCGATCACCGCGCCCGCTTTAGGCCCCTGCACTGCAAGCGGCGAGACATCGGGTTCGCTGACCACGACATTGAGCTTGCGCTCAGCGGCGATGGCACGTGCCCAGAACCAGATGTTGGAGTCAGCAATGGATAACCAATAGCGGTCTTCTGCTAGTTTCAGCAAAATGGGGTCATTAATCAGCGTACCTGCATGGTTGCAAAGCGCCACGTATTTGCCTTGGCCCACGTGGCACTTCGTTAAATCGCGGGAACTTAAGATTTGGGCGAGTCGACCGGCATCTGGGCCTAGCAACTGGACCTGCCGTTCGACGGCTACATCCCACATCGATACCCCATTGATCAGTCGCCAGTACTCATTTTCCGGGTGGCCGAAGCTCGTCGGCATGAGCATGTGATTGTAGGTGGTGAAGGCGGCGACTCCATCCGCAACGGTCGCGTCGAAAAAAGGCGATGGCCGTAGGCGTGCTGAGGGCGTAATTCCAAACATGCGAGTACTCCGAGGCAGATACATAGGCCCTGCAGGGCGATCAATCGAGCTTAAGCTTCCCCAAGACAATATTCCACACGCGAAAAAGGCCAAGCATTGGTAGTGACAAACGCCACTATACGTTCGAACTCCACTCAGGTGGTGCGGCATCATTATGATCACCCAGAAAATCGCCACTCTGGTGTGTCCATAGCCGAGCGTATAAGCCGCCACTCTTGAGGAGTTCGGCATGGCTGCCCTCTTCAACAATCATGCCTTTGTCGAGTACGATCAACCGGTCCATGGCTGCAATCGTTGATAGACGATGCGCGATGGCAACCACGGTCTTGCCCTCCATGAGGCGGTATAGGCTCTCTTGGATCGCTGATTCCACTTCGCTATCAAGAGCGCTCGTCGCCTCATCGAGCAATAGGATGGGTGCGTCCTTCAGCATCACGCGGGCAATCGCGATGCGCTGGCGCTGGCCGCCACTGAGTTTCACGCCGCGTTCACCTACTAGCGTGTCATAGCCAGTCCGTCCTTTGGCATCACGTAACTCCATAATAAAGTCGTGTGCACGAGCGCGCTTTGCTGCCGCAATCATTTGCTCATCACTCGCGTCGGGCCTGCCGTACAAAATGTTATCGCGTACAGAGCGATGTAGCAGAGCGGTGTCTTGCGTAACCATACCGATTTTTGAGCGCAGACTAATTTGCGTGACCGCGGCGATATCCTGCCCATCAATATAAATAGTTCCAGAGCCGACATCATAAAATCGCAACAACAAATTAACGATCGTGCTCTTGCCAGCGCCGGAACGGCCAACAAGTCCGATCTTTTCGCCGGACCGGACCTGTAAGTTAAGTTTGTCAATGACCGGTTTTTTATTTATTACGCCGTCGGATGCGTGAGCTTGGCCGTAGTTGAAAACGACTTGCTCAAAACGGATATCAGCACGACTGACGTTAAGCTCAAGCGCTGCAGGCTGATCGAGGACAGTCTGTGGCACGGCTAGAGTGGTGATCCCGTCCTGCACGGTGCCGACTTGCTCAAATAGCGACGCAAACTCCCACATAACCCAGTGTGAGATGCCATTCAAGCGCAGCGCCATCGCCGTAGCGGCAGCGACGCTGCCGATGCCAATAGCGTTCCATGTCCATAGCCACAAAGTAGTTCCAGTGGTTCCTATGATAAGTAACATGCTCAGGAAATGGTTGACGACCTCAAACCACGTGATCATCCGCATCTGCAGATGCACGGTTTCTAAAAAATCAGTCATCGCATTTTTGGCATAGCCACTCTCACGCTCTGTGTGAGAAAAAAGCTTTACGGTCGCAATGTTCGTATAGGCATCTGTAATACGGCCAGTCATCAGCGAACGGGCATCCGCCTGTGCTTTACCCACTGCCGCGAGACGCGGCACAAAATACCAAACGGCAATAGCGTACAGAAACAACCAGCTTAAGAAAGGAATCAGTAGCCAAGCACTAAAATTCCCAACGACCAATACGATAGTAATGAAATAAATAACGACATAAACAAGGATGTCTCCCAAGATCATCCATGTGTCGCGTACCGCTAATGATGTCTGCATGACTTTGGCCGCGACTCTGCCAGCGAATTCGTCGTGATAGAAGGCGAGACTTTGCGCGAGCATCTTGCGGTGGAAATCCCACCGTAGACGCATAGCGAAATTGCCAGCCAATGACTGTCGGCGGATCAGGCTCTGTAAGCCGACGATTAGCGTGCTGCTCGCAAGTATTGCGGCCAGTATCAGTAGGTGGCGCCTTTGGGTGGTAAAGAGCAGCTTAGGGTCTACCTGCGCTAGCCAGTTCACGATGCGGCTCAGCATGCTAAACAGCATGGCCTCAAAAATACCAATGACGCCCGTTGCTAGAATCATGGCAAAGATGAACACGCGGGCACCGCGCGTGCAGGCCCAAAGAAAAGATAGCAGGCGGCGCGGCAGCTCTGGCGGCTTCGCGTCAGGATACGGCGTAATCAGGTTTTCAAATAAACGTAACAAATTGACCGCCCCAAGAAATTAAATATATGTCAAAGGTTTTCGCAATACGGGTATCGCCGCGCATAGGCCGGGCGCGGCATAGGATCGTAGATTGTCAGGCGCCGTGGCGCATGATCGCGCGCGCGTAGGCTGGACGGGCCTCTAGGCGCGCCACATAATGGAAGAGATTGGGGAATGCTTGTGGTCCTCGAAAAAGTAGCGCTATTTGCGCGATAAAGATGAGTTGAAAGTCGGCGCCTGTCAGCACGTTACCAACAAAATAGTCGCGGCCGACAATTTGGCTGTCGAGCCAGCCTATATGGTTTTGGATCTCGCTTTCTATACGTGGATTTAACGGCTCAGCGGCGTCCCCTATGCGGCCCACATAGAGTTTGAGGAGCAATGGTAGGGCGGCAGACCCTTCGGCATAGTGCATAAACTGTACGTACTGTTCGTAGTCTGGCGAGTTAACGGCTGGCATAAAGCGCCCGGCGCCATAGTGGCGGATCAGGTAGTCGACGATCGCACCGGATTCAATGATGGTGGTGCCATTGTCGCGCAGGACGGGGGCTTTACCGAGTGGGTGTATTGCCAGCAAGGTGGGAGGGGCAAGGCGGGTTTGGGGGTCGCGTTCATGGCGCACAACCATGTAGTCAACGCCTAATTCCTCTAAAAGCCAAGTAATGCGTCTGGAGCGGGAGCTGTTGAGGTGATGTAATTCAATCATGAGATTCTCAGTAAAACGGTCTGGTTAACATAATGTCCGAATCGTCAAAACGAAACCAGATGCCGCCTAGGCTCAGCTTCGGCACAAAGTTCCGGCTAAGGCCAGCCAGCGGCATATCGTTTCCCTGTGTATCACATTAAGTTAAAATATAATCGATGAGCTATCATGTGACGTAGTTCTCAGTGCAAGGATGCTATAGCCGCGACAATGATAGTCTGGGCCTAAGGGTTTAATGGAGCCCTTCGGCTGTCCTCAAATTTGTGTGTCGGTCAGTAGGTAGAGTTACCATTTATGTTGGGTAAATTACGGGCCTTTTTAAATCAAGCAGCTTCGGCTCCGCCAATGCCTGTGCGCAAAGCTGAGCCGAGGAAACTCCGTTCCGACGCGGTTAAGGTGTTTCATGCCGTGGCGGTCATGCCCGGAGCCGATGCCTGCGCGAGTGCAAAACGGGTTAAGGGACACCGGTTTTTGTCGCATCAGGCGCCAGCACTGCCATTTGGTGACTGCGACGTGTCTATATGTACATGCAAGTACCGCAAGTACACTGATCGGCGGCAGATGGACGATCGTCGCAGCTTCATCGCGCAAGCGCACCGACACGAGCAGACGGGTGGTGAACGACGTAAGCGCAGCGGGCGACGCAGTACTGACGAATAGTCGACTAGCGCTCACGTCAGCGGTTGTATCTGTTAATCGCTACACTTAGCGTCTCAGGTTTGACGTGAGCAAAAACATGGGTAGTCGAACGGTAGTCAGCACCGTCATTGGTCGGCCTACATCAGACGGGGGCGGCGTGCGCTTGATGCGCATGATTAGCCCAGAGCAAGGGCTTGATCCGTTTTTGCTACTCGATGAGTTTAACTCGGACAGTGCCGATGATTACATCGCTGGCTTTCCCTCGCATCCGCATCGCGGCTTTGAGACGGTCACGTACATGCTTGATGGCCACATGTTGCATGAGGATCATCTAGGGAACCGCGGTGATTTGCTCCCGGGAGCCGTGCAGTGGATGACCGCTGGACGGGGCATCATTCATTCGGAGATGCCGCAACAAACTGCTGGGCGCATGCGCGGTTTTCAGCTGTGGCTCAATTTGCCTGCTGCCACGAAGATGCAAGCAGCAAGCTATCAGGATATTGCTCCGGAGCGCGTGCCAGCTCTGACTCTGCCGCAAGCCCGCCTTCGAGTCATTGCCGGATCGTGCTGGCCTTTGGCTCCCGCAGCAGCAGCGATCGCGGGTCCCGTTGGCGGCGGAGCGACTGCACCGGTGTATTGGGATCTGCAGCTAGAGGCGGCGGCTGATTTCGTACTTGCTACCCCACCCGAGCATCGCGTGTTGGTCTATGTCTATGACGGCCAGGCGCTTATTGGGGGTACGACCGTGACTAAAGGGCAGCTGGCTATTCTAAGCTTAGGGGACCAGCTGGCGATTAGCGCCAAAATGAACGCGGGGCTTTTAGTGATTGGTGGCAAACCGCTGCAAGAGCCCGTGGTGCACTACGGTCCATTTGTGATGAACAGCCGCCAAGAAATAGAAACAGCTCTGAATGACTACCGGGCAGGGACCTTGACCAGTCCTGCTAGGTAGAGTGTTGGCGCAGGGACGCCTCTGGTGCGCTAAAATGCCAGTTATGCAGCATCCCGACAAATACGACGTAATAGTGATTGGTGGTGGCCACGCAGGGACCGAAGCCGCTTTAGCGTCCGCCCGTACAGGCGCGCGCACGCTACTTTTGACGCAAAGCGTTGAAACCTTGGGGGCAATGAGCTGCAATCCCGCGATCGGCGGCATTGGTAAGAGTCATTTGGTGCGCGAAATCGATGCGTTGGGCGGCGCAATGGCCTTGGCCGCTGATCGCGCGGCGATACAATTACGTATCCTAAATGCCAGTAAGGGCGAGGCGGTGCGCGCCACGCGTGCGCAGGCGGATCGGGCCTTATACCGACGCGCGATTCGTCAGCATGTGGAAAATCAACCAAATTTATCCGTGTTCCAGCAAGAAGCCGCGGATCTTGTGGTCACCGGTGATCGAGTGACCGGTGTCGTCACGGCCACTGGCATTGTGTTTACGACGAGAAGCGTGGTGCTGACAACGGGCACTTTTCTGGGTGGTCGCATACACGTTGGTCTTGAGAACTATTCGGGTGGTCGGGCTGGGGATAGCGCATCCAACCGACTCGCGACACGTTTGCGTGAGCTGATGCCGCGGGTCGGCCGTTTAAAGACCGGCACACCACCGCGTGTTGATGGCCGCACGCTCGATTATTCGGTGATGAGTCCCCAGTTGAGCGATACGCCATTGCCAGTGCTGTCCTACTTAAGTTACCGCGCTGATCATCCGCGACAAATTGCCTGTCATATCACCGCAACCAACAGTCAGACACATGAACTGATCCGTGCGGGCAGTGATCGCTCGCCGATGTATACCGGTTTAATCGAGGGCGTGGGCCCACGGTACTGCCCGTCAATCGAAGACAAAGTAGTGCGCTTTGCAGGACGTGAGTCGCACCAAATTTTTGTAGAACCCGAAGGTCTCGACACACACGAGATCTACCCGAATGGTATTTCGACGAGTCTGCCTTTTGATGTGCAGATTGAGTTTGTGCGGAGCATTCGTGGTTTTGAGAAAGCGCACTTAACACGCCCAGGCTATGCGATTGAGTATGATTTTTTTGATCCACGCGATCTGCATTACAGTTTAGAGACGCGGGCCCTCGCGGGTCTTTACTTTGCTGGTCAAATTAATGGCACGACCGGTTACGAGGAAGCGGCAGCGCAGGGGCTCATTGCAGGTTTAAACGCTGCACGCGCCACGCGTAATGAAGCGCCGTGGTATCCCACGCGTGCTAACGCTTATATTGGCGTCATGATTGATGATTTAGTAACACGTGGTGCACCAGAGCCATACCGCATGTTCACGAGCCGCGCCGAATATCGGCTCAGTCTGCGCGAAGACAACGCGGATGCGAGGCTCACAATGATGGGGCGGGAACTGAACTTGGTTGATGGCGCGCGCTGGGCATTTTTTAATTCAAAGCAGGCGGCTTTGGCGGCGGGGGCCGTGCCCGATCATCAAATTGATGAGCGCTTGAGTGAACAGGTGGAGTTATCGCTGGCGGTTAATGCTAAGTATGCCGGCTACCTCACCCGTCAGGAAGGGGACATCGCGCGGCTTGCACGCCATGAGGCAAGCATCATGCCGGACACACTTGATTATTCGGCAGTATCTGGACTGTCGAGCGAAGTGCGTGAGCGATTGCTTGCAGTGAGGCCGCAAACGCTCGGTCAAGCGGCGCGTATACCAGGCTTAACGCCTGCGGCCGTCTCGCTTTTGCTCGTGCATCTTAAAAAACTGGGTATATCAGCCTAATGACTAACGCCGGCTCAGCGGCCAGCTCGTGGTCGACGCGTCTACTGGTCTTTCTGTGCTTATGCATAACACTTGTCGGCTGCGATAGGCACAGTGATCACCCTAAATCTAAATCCCTCACGGAACTGCGACGTGGTAACGGACCTGAACCAGATTCGCTTGATCCTGCGCTCGCGCGTACCGATAGCGCGGCCAACATCTTAAGAGACGCTTATGAGGGACTGGCAACCCTTGATGCGCAGGCAGTGCCAGCACCTGGGGTCGCAAGCAGCTGGGACGTGAGCGCCGATGGACGCATCTACACCTTTCATTTGCGCGATAGCGCGCGCTGGTCCAATGGCGAGCCGGTGACAGCAGATGATTTTGTAGCGAGCTGGCAACGCTTGGTAAGCCCAGCAACGGGTTCGCAGTATGCGGCGGTGCTAAAGCCCGTGCTCAATGCAGCAGAAATCCTTCAAGGTCGGGCGCCTGTAGAGAGCCTTGGGGTCACCGCACAAGATACGCACACATTGCTCGTGCGTTTAAGCGCACCTACCACCTATTTCCCGGGGCTCGTGACGCATTGGAGCACGTTTCCAACCTACCACGGTAAAGCGCCAATGCCCGCTGGCAAAACGATTTCAAACGGCGCCTACCAGCTGAGTAGTTGGGTGGTAGGCATGCAGGCACGTCTTACAAAAAACCCCCACTATTGGAATGCTTCGCAAGTCGCGATCGAGGCCGTGCGCTTTGTACATATCGCTGATGCGAATGATGAATATACGCGTTACCGTGCTGGTGATATTGATGCGACGTACACGCTGCCGCAAATGAACCTAAAAAAGCTGCAAGAAGCGCATGGCGCTGCGGTACACCGGGGACCCCAACTGGGGGTTTACTACTATGGATTTAATCTAACAAAAGCGCCTTTCAAGGACGCATCACAACTACGACTCGCGTTGTCCATGAGCATCGATCGGGAGCGATTGGTTAACCAGGTGACCGGGTTGGGTGAGCTGGCCGCGTATTCTTGGGTGCCGACCGGTGTTGCTAATTATACCCCGCAGCAGTTTTCGTGGGCAGCGCAACCCCATACTGATCGAGTCAAGGCAGCACAGGCGCTGTATAAGCAGGCAGGCTACAGCGAACAAAAGCCGCTCACGATTGAGATTCGCTTTCCGAGTGGACCCACGCACGAGCGTATTGCACTTAGCATTGCGTCTATGTGGAAAGAGGCATTAGGCGTACAGACAAATCTTGTGGGAGAGGAATTTAAATCGTTGCTGCAAACGATCAATCGTGGCGACGTACAGATTTTCCGCTCGAGTTGGATTGGTGATTACAATGATGCGTCGACCTTTACAGATGTGTTAGGTAGCGGCTTTGGCATCAATTTACCTCATTATAAAAATTCAGAATTTGATTCCTTGCTTGCCGCTGCTGCGAGCGAGTCTGATACAACTAAGCGTCGGCAGACATTGCAAAATGCGGAGCGTCTGATGTTGACTGATATGCCACTCATACCGCTTTATTTTTATGTGAACAAACACCTAGTGGCGCCTCGTGTTGATGGCTGGTATGACAACGTCATGAATGTGGTGTACACAAAAGACCTACGTTTGACGCACTGATGCTTGACTGAAGAGAGTCCATTAAATGACGCGATTTCATGATTTTCAGGTGGTGGGACTTTTAGGAGATCCCGATTTGCTCAAAGCGACACTGGGCAAGGTAGTTTTGGTTGTGAACGTGGCAAGTGAGTGTGGTCTGACACCGCAGTACGCAGGCCTCGAAAGGCTCTATCAAGAACTTAAAAACCACGATTTTATGGTGATTGGGTTCCCGTGCAACCAATTTGGCGGTCAAGAGCCTGGTACTGAGCAGCAGATTCAAGAATTTTGTAGCCGCCGTTATGGCGTCAGTTTTCCGTTATCCGCAAAACTGGAAGTCAATGGCGCCAGTCGACACCCGCTCTATGCTTGGCTGACGGATCGTGAAAATAGTTATCCAGGGAACATCGAGTGGAATTTCGAGAAATTCTTAATCGGTCGCGATGGGGCCTTGTTAATGCGCTACCCACCCAGCATGCCACCCGAAGACAAGGGTCTCATGCACGACATTGCCGACGCTCTTGACGTTTGAATTTAATCGCAGCCGCGCAAGTGCGCGGCGTGGCCGCCAGATGCGTGGATGAGCTTATCTGCCGCAGCGTGTGCAGGTACGATGTCGCCGGCACGCAGTGCGCTTTCAAGGCGCGAATAGGCATTTAAGGCAGCTCCGGTTGTTTTAAGGTCAAAGCCGAAGCAGCCCCGACTTGCCAAATGCGCCGCAAACGCCGCCCATGCGTATTGCTCTTGAATGCTGAGCCCAAAGCCGTTCACCGGATTTGCGATCACTAAGTTGGCATTGATCAGTTCTTCTTGCAGCCAGTCATTCACGGCGTCAGGCGATTCACCGCTGAGTAGCGCGAGGGCATAACTATTACCATCGGTCGCGGCAGATTCAAGTGCGTGGCGCGCCTCAGGAGGGTCAGGCGTTCCGAAGCAGCCAGTGAGTAGGCACGAGCCGTATAGCGCATTGGCCGTGCTATTTGTTTTGATCGCAGATTCCAGCCATGAGCGCGCCGTGGCCGGTTGACTACTGAGCAGCCTCAGGGCTAGGCGTAGTTGTGCGCGGGCATTGCCAAGTAGTGCGGCACTTTCGAGTTTGCCGGCGTGCTGCGGTTCGCTGGCGCTCAAACGGTCGAGACTGGCGGTGTCGCCTTGCGCTGCGCTGAGCAGCAGTTGTTGGTGTATGGCTGATCGATCCAGATGAGCACTCCCGCAGCTCGCTTGTAAATGCTCAATGTAAACACTACTTAAGGCATGGATTTTTGACAGCAGTGCCATGTTGCCGGTGCTAGCTGACAAAGGCGGTGGCGCACGCGCTTCAGGAGCGCCAAAGGTTTCGCACACCTGGTAAAGATCGCTAAGACGGGCCGCGTCGCCGCGTTCACTACTTGTTGCCAGTACATTTGCTACCGAGCTGACATCGGCAGCTGTCAGGGCGTCCGTAAGAGCAGAATTGAGCGGCGTGTCGTGAAAGCGCGCCCGTAGTTCGGCGCGTAAAGCGCCTATTGGGTAGCTGGCGACGGGGGCAATTCCTGCAGGCTCAGTATTGTCAGGGGGAGGCGCTGTGGTGACGGAGGAGGCTTCACGGTTAGGCGTCGCGAGCGTGACCGTCGCGCGCCAGTGCCAGTAGGCGACCCCTAGACACACCGCTAAAATTAGAAAAATAACGCGACCGCGCTTCATGATCAGAACCGTCAAGTTTGGCTGCCGGACAGATATCCTTGGCGGCCGTCCGCCAAGTGAGTAAGAGTCTACTATGATGGCTATCGACCCCCAAATTTACGGTTTGTAGGTATGTAAAGACCTCCTAAATCAGTGATGTCCTTATTTTCGGTCGTGTGCGGCTGGAATTTTGTGCGTTGGCTACGTACTATTTGTGAGCTTTAGTTGCAGGAAATTGTCCTAGTGAGCCTAGGCGTATGGAGAGTCATGATGTCGAGTATCAAAGAGTTGTTGCTGGGTACGGCCGCAGCTTTGCTGTTTCTTGGGTCGGTAAGCATTACTCAGGCGGATGAAGTCGCCTCTGCTGCTAATCCTGAGCATGGCGGTAAGATCGCCTATACCTGCTTTGGATGCCATGGAATTACCAATTACCGTACGTCTTATCCGGTCAACTACCACGTACCTAAGATCGGTGGTCAGCGGGCTGCGTATATGGTGGCGGCCCTCGCCGAATACCGTGCTGGCGCACGGGCGCACGCAACGATGAAAGCTCAGGCGAGCTCCTTATCAACGAGTGATGTGCGCGACATCGCCGCATACTTTGCGACCGCGCAGCCGCTTGCTTCGGCAGGGACGCCGATTGGTGTCGCTCCTGCAAGTGCGCAGGTATGCACGTCTTGTCATGGGCAGACAGGCATTGGTTTGACTGAGGACTACCCCACCTTGGCGGGTCAGCACCCAGATTACATTGAGCAGGCACTGAAGGCATATCGCAAGGGTTCGCGGCAAAATGCCATTATGAATAGCTTCGCTGCTACCTTAAAGGATGATGATATCCGTGCGATTGCCAAGTACTTTGCAGCCCAACAGCCGTCGTTGTGGGTACCAAAAGCGCCGCACGGCCCGTAATAGCGTATTCGCGTGACGTTGATCGCACAGGGTTTAACAGGGCCGGCGCAAGCCGGCCCTGTCGTTTCTGGGTCGTTGAACCGCGCCCAGTGTATCGACTATGGCGGAGGCATCAGCGCCATCGATACGCAGTATTTGCGTGAAAAATTCGATGCCAGTCACTTAATCGAGTCCGCGGGGCGTGTCGCATTCGTGGATGTAGGCACCAACTACGCAGTGCCCTTGTTGCTCGATGCCTTGCAACAAAAAGGCTTAACCCCCGCTTCGGTCGATTGGGTGCTACTAACGCACATCCACTTAGATCATGCGGGTGGAGTGGGCGAACTGATTGGCGTTCTACCGAACGCGCGTGTTGCCGTGCATCCACGCGGCATTAACCATTTGGCAGAGCCATCAAAATTGATCGAGGCAACTCGACAAGTGTATGGTGAAGCTTACTACACGCAAGTGTATGGGACGATTAGAGCTGTCCCGATGGAGCGCTTGCTTGCAACGGATGATCAGATGACTCTCCTCTTAGGAGAGCGTGCTTTACAGATGCTATATACGCCGGGACATGCGCTGCACCATCAGGCGATACGAGACATCACGACGGGTGGGATTTTTACTGGCGATACCTTTGGTGTTTCCTATCGAGAGTTGGATGTAAACGGGCGCCCTTTTATCATTCCGACTACGACTCCAACGCAGTTTGACCCAGTCCAGCTGCATGCGTCCGTGGACCGCATTTTGGGCTACGCTCCGCCGCAGATCTACCTTACACACTATGGCAAGATTGAGGATGTGGCCCGCCTAGGTGCCGACATGCACGCCGCTATTGACGTCCATGTAAGCATTGCTGAGCGCCACCGTGCGGATCCTGATCGGGAAGCGCGTATTCATGCTGATTTATGGGACTGGCTGCATAGTGAGCTTGACGCTCATGGTGTGCCGCCGGACCGCGCGTTTCGCGAACAAATCGTCAGCGGTGACGTACTACTAAATACCCAAGGTTTAGTGAGCTGGTTAAATAGGCGTTGCTGAACAAATATAGGCACCCGTGCGTTGGGATGCCGGTATTGTATGCCGCCACCTTTGTTAGATTTTGACGCGAGGATTTGTCATGCCAGTAAAACTTACGTGTGCTGGTGCCCGACTCCGAGCAGCCGTTGCAGCTGAGCGGCCGCTACAGGTCGTTGGAGCCATTAATGCTTACAGCGCACTGCTCGCTGAGCGAGCAGGGTTTCGCGCGATTTACTTGTCTGGGGCAGGGGTTGCTAATGCGTCTTTTGGGCTACCAGACTTGGGTATTACCTCGCTGAATGATGTATGTGAGGACGTACGGCGTATTACCGCCGCAACCGATGCACCGCTGTTGGTCGATGCTGACACAGGTTGGGGAGCCGCCTTTAACATCGCCCGTACCACTCATGATTTGATCAACTCTGGCGCCGCCGGCATGCACATCGAGGACCAAGTCCAAGCAAAGCGCTGCGGCCACCGTCCAGGTAAAGCGCTGGTCTCCAAAGACGAGATGTCTGATCGCATCAAGGCGGCGGTAGATGGTCGCACCGATGACAGCTTTGTCATTATGGCACGCACCGATGCGCACGCTGTTGAGGGCCAAGCGCATGCGGTGGAGCGCGCTCTTGCCTATGTCGATGCTGGCGCCGATATGATTTTTGCCGAAGCTCTCGCAACGCTGGATGAGTATCGCGAGTTCACGCAGGCAGTGCAGGTGCCGGTCCTTGCAAATATTACTGAGTTCGGCAAGACACCGCTGTTCACCACGGAAGAACTGGCCTCTGCAGGCATTCAGCTTGCGCTGTATCCGCTGTCGGCATTTCGGGCGATGGCACAAGCAGCGGTACAAGTTTATGGCACCATACGCAAGACCGGCACGCAAGCAAGCGTTTTAAGCGCTATGCAAACTCGCGCTGAGCTATACGAAGTGCTGGGCTACCATGCGTATGAGGAAAAACTGAACGAACTTTTTGGACAGTCTCCCAAAAATTAGCTAAGCAGATAAGCGTCTATCGAAGGAAACGATCGTGGCCGAAACATCAAATTCAGGCAGTGCAGCTGCTCCAAAACCAAAAAAATCTGTGGCGCTATCTGGCGTTGTTGCCGGCAATACGGCTCTGTGTACGGTTGGGCGCAGTGGCAATGACCTTCACTACCGAGGCTACGATATTCTAGAGCTTGCGCAGCAGGCGGAATTCGAGGAAATCGCTTATCTATTGATTCATGGCGATTTGCCAAGCGCGCCGCAATTGACAGAGTACAAGCAGAAATTGCAGTCGCTGCGTACGCTGCCGGCAGTAGTACGCGCGTGCTTAGAAGCTTTACCAAAGAGCGCTCACCCCATGGATGTCTTGCGCACCGCCGTCTCGGCGCTTGGTTGCGTTGAACCTGAGCCGGATGCACATGCAGCACCACGCGCGCGTGACATTGCCGATCGGCTGATCGCTTCGCTGGGTTCCATGTTGTGCTACTGGTACAACTACGCCAATTCAGGCAAGCGCATTGAAGTCAGTACGTCGGATGATTCAATCGGCGGACACTTCCTCAACTTGCTACACGGTCAGGCACCGAGCAAGGAGTGGGTGCGTGCGATGCATACATCGCTGAATTTATATGCTGAGCATGAATATAACGCGAGTACTTTTACAGCTCGAGTCATTGCGGGTACTGGTTCTGATATGTACTCAAGTGTGACTGGCGCGATCGGTGCGCTGCGTGGTCCTAAGCATGGCGGTGCTAATGAGATGGCTTTCGAAGTCCAAAAACGCTATGCCTCAGCTGATGAGGCTGAGACTGATATTAGGCAGCGTGTTGCCAACAAAGAAGTAGTCATTGGTTTCGGCCACCCGGTCTATACGATCGCCGATCCACGCAACGAAATCATCAAGAGCGTGGCTCTAGAGTTGTCCACTCTCGCGGGCAAGCCGCAGATGTTTACTATCGCCGCGCGACTTGAAAGCGTGATGCGCGATGCTAAAAACATGTTCCCAAATTTGGATTGGTATAGCGCTGTTAGCTACCACATGATGGATGTGCCCACTCTCATGTTCACGCCGCTGTTTGTTATTGCGCGGACTACGGGCTGGTGCGCGCATGTGATGGAACAGCGTGCGGACGGTAAAATTATTCGACCGAGTGCCAACTACACGGGGCCTGAGCCACGCGCTTTTGTGCCGCTGCGTGAGCGCAGCGCTAGCTAAAACACTTTGTGAACACTTTGTAGGAACAACGATGTCAAGTTTTGATCATAAATCTGCCAAGCGGCCGGACCCAGATGATGTGCTAGTCGCAATTGCTGACTATGCGACGACGGCGGTGATTGATAGTCAGGTAGCCTACGACACGGCACGCTACTGTCTGATGGACACGCTCGCGTGTGGCTTTCAAGCATTGCAGTTTGCCGCATGCACCAAGCTGCTGGGGCCGGTGGTTCCTGGGGCCACCATGATAGGTGGCGCGCGAGTGCCGGGTACGAGCTTCGAGCTAGACCCTGTGCAGGCCGCTTTTAATATCGGATGCATGATTCGTTGGCTCGATTTTAACGACACTTGGTTGGCTGCGGAGTGGGGACATCCTTCGGATAATCTTGGCGGCATTCTGGCGGCAGCCGATTGGCTATCGCGCCGCAATGTGCTTGAAGCCAAGGCGCCGCTTCGAGTACACGACTTGCTAACGGCAATGATTAAAGCCCACGAGATTCAAGGCGTGACGGCGCTTGAAAATGCCTATAACAAAGTCGGTCTTGATCATGTCTTAAACGTCCGGGTTGCCAGTACCGCGGTTGTCACCGCGTTGCTTGGTGGTACTCGCGACCAGGTCATTAACGCGGTTTCAAACGCCTTCCTCGACGGTGGCAGCTTACGTACCTACCGACATGCTCCCAATACCGGTTCACGTAAAAGTTGGGCGGCGGGGGATGCTACGAGTCGAGCGGTGCGCCATGCGCTGATCGCCTTGACCGGTGAGATGGGGTATCCGTCGGCGCTGACTGCGCCGACCTGGGGATTTTATGACGTGGTGTTTAAGAAGCCATTGGTTTTTAAGCAAGACTTTGGCAGTTACGTCATGGAAAATGTCTTGTTTAAAATCAGTTTTCCAGCAGAGTTTCATGCCCAGACTGCAGTCGAGGCGGCCATGCGCTTGCATAACCTGGTGAAGAATCGTTTGGATGATATTGCGAGCGTGGTGATTGAGACCCAAGAGCCAGGCGTGCGTATTATTGATAAGACGGGGCCACTCGCAAACCCAGCTGACCGTGACCACTGTATCCAATATATGGTCGCGATCCCACTCATTTTTGGGCGCTTAACTGCAGCGGATTACGACGACGCCGTCGCGAATGACCCACGGGTCGATGCCCTGCGATCACGGATGACAGTCAAAGAGAACCCGGTGTTCACCAAAGAGTATTACGAAGCAGATAAGCGACACATTGGTAATGCCGTTGAGGTGCGCTTTAAGGATGGAACGGGTGAGCGAGTGCAGGTGGATTTCCCCATAGGGCACAAGAAGCGCCGCGCTGAAGGTATGCCGGTGCTGGTTGAGAAATTCAAATTGAGCGTGACCGCGCATTTTAGCAAGGCGCAATCGGCTGCAATCATTGACTTATTTGCAGACTCAGCAAAGCTTGATGCGATGACAGTGCCCGATTTTGTGGCTTCATTTGTTAAGCCTTAAGTCTATGCGCGTGATGTGCAGTGTGTGGCGCAGATGACATCCTTGCCACGCGCACGCTTGGAAGCAGGTCTTGAGGCGCTTACTTTGCCATTGGACCGGGTGCAAGTTGATCAGCTACTGGCATTGTTGGACTTGCTGTCCGAGTGGAGTGAGAAATTTAACCTCACGGCGATTCGGGAGCCGCTCGCTATGGTGGACAAGCATCTGCTTGATAGCCTGACCGTACAGCCGTGGTTGCAAGGCCCGTTCGTCACTGATGTTGGAACGGGCGCAGGTTTTCCAGGCTTGCCGCTCGCCATTGTGAATCCGGAGTTACGCTTTTCGCTGCTGGATTCAACAGCCAAAAAAGTACGCTTTGTGGAACACGCGGCGCGTGCTTTAGGCCTTGATCATGTGACGGTCACTTGCACCCGAGCTGAAAACTTCAGACCAGTGCAGTTATCAACGACGGTTATCGCGCGTGCGCTGGGACCTGTGGATGCTTTTGTTACCCAGGCCGGGCACTTATGCGCGAAAGCAGGGCAGTTGTTGGCTATGAAGGGTAAGGATCCAGCTCCAGAGCTACTGAATTTGCCAGTGGGTTGGCGGGTAGAGCGTGTAGAGCGGCTGCATGTGCCGGGTCTAAGCGATGAACGTCATCTGGCAATTTTGAAGCACGTTGAGCGCCCACCAACGTCCACTAGTCACAAGTTACGTTAAAACGTTAGAGCTGTGATTAACGTATGACGACAGAACTGGTTTATTCGACTGTGGAGCCACCCGCTGTAGGCAGTGGCGTTGAGCTGTGTCGTGGCGTGCATTGGCTACGATTGCCAGTTCCTGGCCGCTTGCAACACATCAATGTTTGGTTACTCGACGATGGTGATTGCTGGACGCTGATTGATACTGGGATGGATTTACCCGACTCGCGGGCATTTTGGGAAACGAGCCTTAGTACCTACTTAGGTACCCGGCCACTGACTCGAATCATTTGCACGCACCATCATCCAGATCACGCAGGACTTGCAGGATTTTTGGCAAGGCGGTTTTGCGCGTGTGTGTACATGAGCGCCCCTGAGTACCGCCTGATTAAAACTTTAGAGAGCTTTCAACACGATAGTGACGCCAAGATCGCACGGCGCAACGCTTTTGCTCGCGATGGTCTGGTGGCTGATGGTGAGCTTGTTGATGTCATGATGCTCACGCGCTACGCGCAGGTTATGAGCCCAGTACCTGACAATGTAAGCATGATTAGTGACGGTGACGTGATCATGATTGGGGGCAACTCTTGGCGCGCCATGCTGGTACGAGGTCATACCGATGGCCAGTTGGTCTTTCATTGCCCGCAGCTCAATCTGTTGATCGCTGGTGATCAAGTCTTGCCAAAAATATCGAGCAACATTGGTATTTATCCGGAGCGTGTGGATCAAGATCCGGTAGGTTCGTTCGTAGCCTCTTTCAAGCCACTCGTTGCGCTTGATCCAGAGCCGCTGGTGCTGCCGTCACATGGCAGTGTTTTTAGTGGCTTACGAGCGCGCTTAGCGACGTTGACTGCGCATCACTTGGTGACCCTGGATCGCTGCTTTGATTTGCTAGACGTACCGTGTACAGCGCTCGAGGTTGCAGGTCGGTTGTTTCGCGGTCCGCTAGATGCGCTAAACACTATCCTCGCGTTAGGTGAGACGCTCGCAAACCTAGAGCATTTACTGCTGCTTGGTCGGGTGCACGTCGCACTTGATGCCTTCGGAGTGCGGCGCTGGGTGCGTTTAGGGGCTGGGGATACGCGTGGCTAGTATGCAATGTGACTATGATGTGATCGTCATTGGCGGCGGCGGTGCGGGTTTGGCGGCGGCGACGACAGCGGCTGATTGTGGTGCCCGCGTTTTGCTAGTTGATGCAGCCGACAAGGTCGGCGGCTCTACGGCTCTTTCAGGTGGCGTATTTTGGGCAGCGGGGACGAGTGTGCAGCGCGCGATGGGTATTACGGACTCGGTGGCAGATCAGTTTCGTTATTACATGAACGTGAACCAGCATAAGCTTGAGCCTGCGCTCGTACAGCGGTTATGCGCGGATGGCGCAGCGACTCTCGAATGGCTGCAATCGCTAGGTGTTGAATTTCGGAGTGAAGATGTGTATCGCGCGGGTGCAGATGGCATGTTGCGCGGACATCGTGCCCATGGGCACGGCGCGGCGATTGCTGAAGCTCTTGAAGGCTCCTTGAGTGGCAAGTCGGTCGACGTCGTAACCAATACGCGGATCCGGCAGCTGTGCTTTAAAGGCGGTCGTGTGAATGGGATTATCGGTGATGGCACAACGGTACACAGTGGCGCCGTTGTCATCGCGACCGGTGGCTTTGGGAATAACCCACAATTTCTAAGAGAGTTATATCCGGACGCTGCGAAGCAGGGCGATCGTGCTTGGTACATCGGCAGTCCTCATGCACAGGGCGACGGGCTTTTTATGGGACGTGCCGTGGGCGCTGAGCTTGCAGGACACAACCGAGGCCTTTTATTGCTCACGACAGGCTTCGTGCGCGAACTTGAGCCGTACTTACCGCCCTGGTTGATCTACTTAAACCAAAGTGGGCGGCGCTTTATCGATGAACGTACCGAGTACTCAGTACTTGCGGCTGTATTAAAAGAACAGCCTGGGGGCACGTGTCAGGCAATTTTTGATGACACGGCAAGGCGTAACTCCAAAAGTCCACCGAGTTCAACCTGGTCGACCGAGCGGTTGGATGAGTTTGTCGCGCGGGGCTCCATCATCGAGGCTGAGAGTTTAGTCGAGCTTGCTGCGCGGCTTGGGATGCCGGCCGCTACACTTGCCACGACGATTACAAACTACAATGCCGATTGTGCTGTCGGCCGGGACAGTCGGTACTTCAAAGCGCCAGAGTACTTACAGCCCGTGTTGACGCCACCGTTCTACGCCGCGCCCATCCATCCGGCGGTGGTGTGCTGGACTGGGACGGGTCTGCGCATTGATCGAGAGGCACGCGTGCTTAATGCTGCTGATCAGCCCATTCTGGGGTTATATGCGGCAGGTGAGACCACTGGTGGCATGTTTGGTGAGTGCTATGCCGCAGGTGGAGCTTCCATCGCCAATGCCATCATTTTTGGCCGCGCTGCGGGAGCAAATGCCGCCGAGTGGGCCGCAGCCTAGCCCCGGAATACAACTCTCGGTTTTTATTGAAGGTTTCGGGGCATTATTATCGGCTGCTCGGATAAGCCCCGCCGATGGTATTCTCCTCTTACTATGCAACGCACCATTGCCGTCACCAACCAGAAGGGGGGTGTCGGAAAAACTACCACAGCCGTAAACCTTGCCGCCTCGCTGGCGGCAACCAAGCGTCGTGTCTTGCTGCTGGACTTTGATCCGCAGGGGAACGCGACCATGGGTTGTGGGATCGACAAATCCTCGCTGCAAGTGTCTAGCTATGACGTGCTTGTGGGGGATCAGCCAGCGGCGAGTGCTATTTTGCGAGTCAGCCCTGGGGATTTTGACATCATTCCAGGTAATCAAGATCTCACCGCAGCCGAAGTGCGCATCCTGTCTCTCACCGAAGGCCGGGAGACGCGTCTGAAGGAAGCGCTCGCACCGATCCGTGATCGCTACGATTTAATTATTATTGACTGTCCACCGGCGCTTAACGTGTTGACTGTGAACGCACTGGTTGCGGCTGATTCGGTACTGATCCCGATGCAGTGTGAGTACTACGCACTCGAGGGTTTATCAGCCTTGCTTGCGACCGTGCAAGAGGTTAACGCGAGTATCAATCCGACACTCAAACTCGAAGGCATTTTGCGTACCATGCACGATCCGCGGAACAATCTTGCGAACGAAGTCAGCGCACAGCTGATTGAGCACTTCAGCGATCAGGTGTTCCGCACCATTATTCCACGCAACGTGCGACTTGCTGAGGCGCCTTCGTTTGGATGCCCGGCCTTGTATCACGATAAGGAATCGCGCGGTGCGCTCGCATATTTGGCGCTCGCAGGCGAAATGATCCGCCGCGAAGAAGAACAGAACGCAGCACACTCAACGGAGGCGACCGCATGAGCATTAAAAAACCAGCACTCGGCCGTGGTTTAGGTGCGCTGCTCGGTGAAGTGACAGCGCGGCAAGTTGCAGCGACGGCGGCGGCAAGTGCCGCAGGCACCCCGACGCTCACCGTACTCGGAGACGAGTTACTGAAGTTGCCGGTGGACTTGCTGCAGCGGGGTAAATACCAGCCGCGTTTGGATATGCGCCCCGAAACATTGACGGATCTTGCGGATTCGATTCGTGCTCAGGGCATCGTGCAGCCCATTGTTGTGCGCCCGCTTGGGGCCCCACGACCAACCGAGTCGCAGCGTTACGAGATTATCGCGGGCGAGCGCCGTTGGCGCGCAGCACAGATTGCGGGACTGAGTGAGATTCCGGCGATTGTGCGGCGTGTGTCGGATGATGCCGCCGTTGCGATGGCGCTTATCGAGAACATCCAGCGAGAGGATTTGAATCCGCTGGAAGAAGCGCGGGCGCTCGATCGGCTGGTGACCGAATTTGATTTGACGCACCAAGCAGCGGCTGAGGCCGTGGGACGCTCACGCACAGCTGTGACCAATCTATTGCGCTTGCTTGAGTTGTGCGAGGAAATTAAAACGCTCGTCGCCGAGCGGCAGCTGGAGATGGGGCATGCGCGCGCCTTGTTGCCGCTTACAAACCGCCGCCAGCAGGCTGAGGTGGGAGCGCTGGTCGCCAAAAAAGGGCTGTCGGTGCGTGAGACGGAAGCGCTCGTGCGGCGGTTACTTGCGCCTGCGCGGGACGTTGCTGCCGGCGAGGCTGATGCGAGTGGGAATGCCGATGTCAGGCGGCTTGAGACCGAGCTTGCTGAAAAGCTCGGCGCTAAGGTGGCATTTAAGCAGCAGGCCGGTGGTAAAGGGCAGCTGATTATCAGTTACTCGAGTCTTGACGAGCTGGATGGAATTCTGGCGCACATCAATTGAGCTTTGCGATTAACGTCTATGCACGGTTTGGTCGTTGGATCTAAAAAACGACCGTGTGTTCGCGTATAAACCACTGTTTATAGTGAAATTTAATCCATAAACCGCGTCACCGCTGACAATGCTAGGCTCGTAAAGACTTAACCCGTCAATCATTTCAAAGGCAGTACGTAGCGTGATGCAAAGCGAAAGTTTAGGCCTCAGCCTGGACCAGACCTGAACGTGGGACATGCATCGCGAATTGATCCGAATAGTCGCTGGCGCTGGACTCAAAATTGATCAAAACAGTTACCAAAACAATTAACCAAAGCGATCAACCAAAACAATCAGTGTAGGTAATTGAGTTGCTTTGGGAATGTCCTTATAATGCGCGCGCGCTCAGATCGTGCTTTACGCTATCTGCCGCTGAAGGCCACGTCATTGGGCTCCCTTACTGGACTCGCATGGAGCATCCATGGGACACCGGGGGATACCGAAAGCGTGGTTTTTTTGTGCGCACGCCCTGTTGGTAGGTTGGTACAGAAGAGACTCATACAGAGCTTTGATGTTGACACCCACCGCGGTTAGTCATCGCGCGCGCGGGCAGCGCTTGATGATGCGTTTTGCGCTGGTGCAACTGCTGGCGGTTGTCGTGGCTTCTGGTATGGCGCTGATGGTGGCGGGGCTGCCTGCGCTGGTAGCGACCCTATTGGGGGGCGGTATCGTCGTGATCGGTAACGCGTTGTTTGGACTAAGATTATTCGCGCCGGGCGTTGCGCCTGTGCGTGTGTTAGCGCGAGCTGTATGGTCGGCTGAGGTTTTAAAGTGGGTCTGGGTAGTGGGTAGCCTTTGGGCTGCGTTTCATTCAGGTCTGCCGTCGCTACCGCTCATTATTGGGGTGGTAGCAGGCCAGATAGGCTTTTGGGTCGCGCTTGGCGTTGTGCGCGTACCGCCACCGCCGTGATGTTTTGCTCGATGGCTCGTTGATCAAGCTGAGGAAATGCGATGGCGGCTGAAGGCCCACACGACATGACGGGGTATATCAAGCATCACTTGGAGCACCTAAGCTCCGGTGAAGGCTTCTATGCACTGCATCTGGATAGCATTTTCTTCAAGCTACTTTTGTCGCTGGTGTTCATCCTAATTTTCATCGGTGTGGCGCGACGCGCTACTGCAGGCGTGCCTGGCAAGCTGCAATGCTTCGTTGAAATGATCGTCGAGTTTGTGGACGGTCTGGTGAAGGAAACCTTCCATGGCCGCAGCACTTTCATCGCTCCCTTGGCGATCACGATTTTTTGCCTAGTTTTCATGATGAACTTCATGGACATGTTGCCCGTTGATTTTTTGCCAGCGGCAGCCCATCACGTCGGCATCGGCCATTTGCGCATTGTGCCAACTGCGGATCTGTCCACAACGCTAGGCATGTCGATTTGCGTGTTTTTCTTAATCCAGTACTACGGAATTAAGCACAAAGGTATTGGTGGATACTTAACAGAGTTTGTCACCGCTCCTTTCCATGCCGAGGGCGTGGTGATGAAGATTTTATTGGCGCCAGCCAATCTACTGTTGCGGCTCATCGAAGAGGCTGTACGGCCGGTTTCATTGAGTCTGCGGCTCTTTGGCAACATGTACGCTGGCGAGCTCATTTTTATTCTGATCGCGTGCATGACGTTAGGCGCCAGCGCTAGCTCTGGTATGACCTATGTCATGGCGCCACTGCAATTGATTTCGGGGTTTGTTTGGACAGCATTTCACGTGCTGGTCATTACCTTACAAGCCTTTATTTTCATGATGCTTACAGTTGTGTACTTAAGCATGGCTGCCGAGCATCATTGATACGTTGTTAGACGATCTTTTTTTAGTCGACCTTTAGAAGTTACGGAGAAGACCATGGCTATCGAGAACATTCAACAGATCGCGACCGTGATGAGTAGCACCGTCATTGCCGCGGGCCTCCTTATCGGTCTGGGCGCGCTGGGAACAGCAATCGGTTTCGCGCTGCTCGGCGGCAAGTTCCTCGAGGGCGCATCGCGCCAGCCAGAGCTTGCACCGATGCTGCAGACCCGCATGTTCATCGTTGCAGGATTGCTCGACGCGGTACCTATTATCGGTGTTGCGATCGCGCTCTTGCTCATTTTTGCAAATCCGTTCATCTCACAGCTGTCGCAGTAAGTCCTGTGCTTGCTGGCGCACTGCGCAGTTAAGCTTAAGGGATAGTCCGTTCAGGCTGTTTAGAGGGCATTTGGCATGAGCATTACGATTACTCTCCTGATTCAGGGGCTCGCGTTCTTCGCGGTCGCCTGGCTCGTCATGCAGTTCGGCTGGCCGAGCATCATGAGCGCCATCGAGGCACGGCAGAAGAAGATTGCCGAGGGTCTCGCTGCTGCCGATCGTGGGCAGAAGGATCTTGATGATGCTCGTGCGAATGCACACGAGATCGTCAAAGAGGCGCGCAACAAGGCCACACAAATTGTTGATCAGGCGAATCGCCGCTCAAACGAGATGGTGGAAGATGCCAAGGGCGTGGCAATTGCTGAAGGTGAGCGTTTGATCTCAGTGGCTCGGGCCGATGTGTCATCAGAGGCGGGTCGGGCCCGTGCGGCCTTAACGCAAGAGGTGGCCTCGTTAGTGGTCGCTGGCGCGTCGCAGTTGCTGAAGCGAGAAGTGGACGCCAAGGCGCATGCCGATCTATTAAGTGAGTTGTCGGCACGTATTACGGCAGAGGCCCGCTAAATGGCAGAGCTTGCCACCATCGCACGTCCCTATGCGCGCGCGGCCTTTGGCCACGCCGCGCAGAGTCAGGCATTTGCCGCGTGGTCGACGTTGCTTGCGGCGGGCGCAGGTGTCGCAAGCGATGCGTCGGCTGCGCGTTTGTTTGGTAATCCGCGGGTGCGCCAGGCTGATGTGGTAGCGCTCATTGTGGATGTGGCCAACAGTTTAGGTGTGAACCTTGGCGAGCCTGGCACGAATTATTTAAGTGTCTTGGCTGAGAATGGGCGTCTGCATGCGTTGGCAGAGGTGGCTGCGCAGTACGAGACGTTGCGCGCTGATGCTGAAAATACCCTCGATGCAGACGTCACTGTAGCGATGGCATTAACGGACGCGCAGCGACACGAGTTAGCGAGCGCCTTGGGCGCGCGCTTCAAGCGCACCGTGCGCTTGAATGAGCAGGTTGATGCCACGCTGCTTGGGGGCGCGATCGTGCGTGCGGGCGATGTGGTGATTGATGGTTCCCTACGCGGCAGATTGAACCTGCTTGCACAACAGATTTCACAGCCCTAAGCCCATTGGGGCATAGGGCCGGTTAGGCTTAGAAGGAAAGCGATATGTCCATCAAGGCGTCAGAGATCAGCGATCTCATCAAGGCTCGAATTGCGAAGTTCGATGCATCTGCGCAGGCAAGCAACGTCGGTACCGTGGTGAGTGTCACCGACGGCATCGTGCGTATCCACGGACTTGCCGACGTACGTTATGGCGAAATGATCGAGTTTCCTGGTAACAGCTTTGGACTTGCGCTGAACCTTGAGCAAGACTCGGTGGGTTCCGTGGTGCTTGGCGATTATCAGCATATCTCGGAAGGCGACGAAGTTAAAACCACGGGCCGTATCCTTGAAGTGCCTACCGGCCCCGAGTTGTTGGGGCGCGTGGTAGACGCACTTGGTAACCCGATTGATGGCAAAGGGCCGCTCAATGCATCGGCCAAGGCGCCGGTTGAGCGTGTCGCACCTGGCGTTATCTATCGCCAGAGCGTTTCGCAGCCCGTGCAAACCGGACTCAAAGCCATTGACTCGATGGTGCCAGTGGGACGCGGTCAGCGCGAACTGATTATCGGTGATCGTCAGACCGGCAAGACCGCGGTGGCGATCGATACGATCATTAACCAGAAAGGCACTGGCGTTAAGTGCATTTATGTCGCGATCGGGCAGAAGCAAAGCTCTATTGCTAACGTCGTCAGGAAGCTCGAAGAGCATGGTGCGATGGCCCACACCATTATTGTGGCAGCCTCCGCATCCACTCCAGCTGCCATGCAGTACCTCGCGCCCTACTCAGGCTGTGCGATGGGTGAGTACTTCATGGATAACGGTGAAGACGCCCTAATTATTTATGACGATCTGACCAAGCAAGCGTGGGCGTATCGCCAGATCTCGCTGCTGCTGCGCCGCCCACCAGGCCGCGAGGCGTATCCGGGCGACGTGTTCTATTTACACTCGCGCTTGCTCGAGCGCTCCGCGCGCGTGAACCCAGAGTATGTGGAAAAAGCCACTAACGGCCGCGTGAAGGGTAAAACTGGCTCACTGACTGGACTGCCGATCATTGAGACGCAGGCTGGCGACGTGACAGCGTTCGTACCAACTAACGTGATTTCGATCACCGACGGTCAAATCTTTCTGGAGACGGATCTGTTTAATGCGGGTATTCGCCCTGCGATCAACGCCGGCATTTCAGTGTCGCGCGTGGGTGGTGCGGCTCAAACTGGCATCATCAAAAAGCTCGGTGGTGGCGTGCGCTTGGCGCTTGCCCAGTATCGAGAGCTTGCGGCGTTTTCGCAGTTCGCGTCTGATCTTGATGAGGTGACTCGGCGTCAGCTTGAGCGCGGCATCCGTGTTACTGAGCTCATGAAGCAAAAGCAATATTCACCCATGTCGGTGGCCGAGATGGCGTTATCGCTGTACGCGGTTAACGGTGGCTACTTCGATAAGGTCGCCAAGGAAAAGACCGTCGCGGCAGAAGCCGGCCTGCAGTCATTCGCAAAAACGAATGCGGCCGACCTGCTGAAGTCGATCAACGATAAGCCCGAGCTGTCGAAAGAAAACGACGCAGCGCTCAAAAAGCTCTGCGAAGACTACTTTTCGACGGCAAGTTTCTAAGAGAGCCACATGCCCGGCGCGAAAGAAATACGCACCAAGATTGCGAGCATCAAAAGCACGCAAAAGATCACCAAGGCCATGGAAATGGTTGCGGCGAGCAAGATGCGTAAGGCGCAGGAGCGCATGCGCGCGGCGCGTCCTTATGCCGCTAAGATTCGTACTGTTATCGGCCACTTACGTATTGCCAACCCTGACTACCGCCACCCGTACTTAGTGGAGCGGCCGGTCAAGGCTGTGGGCTATATCGTGGTCAGCACCGATCGAGGCTTGTGCGGCTCGTTGAATGTCAACGTGTTCAAGCAAGCGATGATCTCGATCCGTGCCTGGCAAGAAAAGCAGGTCGAGACACAGATCTGTGTCATGGGTTCTAAGGCGCAGGGGTTTTTTAAGCGCCTGAAATTACCTATCGTTGCGAGCGTGACGCATTTAGGTGATCGCCCGCATATGGCCAATATGATCGGCGCGGCCAAAGTCATGCTCGATGCCTACATCGACGGGAAAATTGATCGGCTTTACATTGTGCATGCTGAGTTTCAGAACACGATGAGCCAGAAGCCCGTTGAGCAACAGCTGCTGCCAGCGGAAGCGGTTAAAAGCGCTGAGCTGCAGGATTTGTGGGAGTATCTTTATGAGCCATCGGCCGCCGAGCTCATGGATGGACTCATGACTCGCTACGTGGAATCACAAATTTATCAGGGCGCCGTGCAAAACGTGGCCTGTGAGATGGCGGCGCGTATGGTTGCGATGAAAAGTGCAACTGACAACGCCGGCAAGCTGATCGAGGAGCTGCAGCTCGTCTATAACAAGGCGCGCCAGGCGGCAATTACCAAAGAAATTTCTGAGATCGTCGGCGGCGCGGCCGCTGTTTGATAGAAGGTTGAAGACATGACTACTACCATGAGTTCCGCCACCGGCAAGATCGTGCAAATCATCGGCGCCGTTATCGACGTCGAGTTCCCACGTGAGGCTATCCCCAAAGTCTATGAGGCACTTAAGCTCGAAGACTCAGGTCGCGAGGTGACCCTCGAGGTGCAGCAGCAGCTCGGCGACGGCGTTGTACGCTGCATCGCGATGGGCGTTTCGGAAGGCTTGAAGCGCGGCATTACGGTACACGCTACGGGCAAGGGCATTTCGGTACCAGTCGGTAATGGCACATTAGGTCGCATCATGGATGTGCTTGGCCATCCGCAGGATGAGCGTGGCCCGGTCGAGACCAAAGAGTATTGGGAAATCCACCGTCCAGCACCGAGCTACGATGATCAAGCAGGCGGGCAAGACTTGCTTGAGACCGGCATTAAAGTGATCGACTTGCTGGTGCCATTTGCCAAGGGCGGCAAGATTGGTCTATTCGGTGGTGCCGGCGTCGGTAAAACTGTGAATATGCTTGAGCTCATTAATAACATCGCCAAAGCGCACGCGGGACTGTCGGTGTTTGCGGGTGTGGGCGAACGTACTCGTGAAGGCAACGATTTTTATCACGAGATGGCCGACTCAGGCGTTATTGATCTGAAGAACCTGCCGAACTCCAAGGTCGCCATGGTGTACGGTCAGATGAACGAGCCACCAGGCAACCGTCTGCGCGTGGCACTCACGGGACTCACCATGGCTGAGTATTTCCGTGATGAGAAGCAGGCATCGGGTAAGGGCCGCGATGTGCTGCTGTTCATCGATAACATTTATCGCTACACGCTGGCAGGTACCGAGGTGTCGGCACTCTTAGGTCGTATGCCCTCGGCGGTCGGCTACCAGCCGACACTCGCCGAGGAAATGGGCGTCTTGCAGGAGCGCATCACGTCCACCAAGACCGGTTCCATCACATCAATTCAAGCGGTCTACGTGCCTGCGGACGATTTGACTGATCCATCACCGGCAACAACCTTTGCACATTTGGACGCAACCGTTGTGCTGTCGCGCCAGATCGCCTCCTTAGGTATTTATCCTGCGGTGGATCCGCTCGATTCAACTTCGCGTCAATTAGATCCGCTCGTGATTGGTGAGGAGCACTACGACATCGCGCGTGGCGTGCAGGCAATCTTGCAGCGCTATAAAGAGTTGCAGGACATCATCGCGATTCTCGGCATGGATGAGCTGTCGGCCGAAGATCGTCTGATGGTATATCGCGCGCGCAAGGTGCAGCGCTTCTTGTCGCAGCCCTTCCATGTTGCCGAAGTGTTCACCGGACAGAAAGGCGCGTACGTGTCACTGAAGGACACGATCCGTGGCTTCAAGGCGATTATTGCTGGCGAGTATGACCACTTGCCAGAGCAGGCATTTTATATGGTCGGCACCATTGAAGAAGCGGTCGAGAAAGCAAAGACACTGAGCTAATATCATGGCGAACTCCACCATCAACGTCGACATTGTTAGTGCCGAAGGCGAGATCTATTCGGGTCTAGCCTCCATGGTGTTCGTGCCGGCAAGCCAGGGTGAGATTGGTATTGCTCCTAGGCACGCGCCACTGCTGACATTGTTGAAAGCGGGAGAGGTGCGTGTGCAGGCTGCCGACGGTGAGGAGCACGCGTTTTACGTCGGTGGAGGCGCGCTTGAAGTGCAGCCGCAGCGTGTGACGGTGCTTGCGGATACCGCATTGCGAGCGAAGGACCTTGATGAAGCGGCCGCACTCGCCGCAAAGCAGCGAGCGGAAGAGCTGCTGCTTGAAAAGGGTGAACAAATCTCCATCGCAGAGGCACAAGCTGAGCTATTGCGTGCGATCGCGCAACTGAAAATGCTTGAGCGCTTGCGCAAAGTGCGCAAGTAAGCCGCCCTTACGACGCAAGTCAGCGCTACAGCTGGGGGCTCGGGGGTTTTAGCGTCTTAGACGAGTTATCCGCAGGCAAAAAGCTGAGCTAGGTCTGCAAAGGCCTTAAATTCGAGCGCGTTGCCAGACGGATCTAGCAAAAAGAACGTTGATTGCTCGCCGGCTTGACCAGCAAAGCGTATGTGAGGCTCAACCACAAACGTGCAGCCTTGCTCGCGCAGCCGTGCGGCGAGGTCCTCCCACGCGCTTATAGGTAGTACAACTCCGAAGTGGGGTACCGGTACCTGATCACCATCCACCGGGTTGTAATGCGGGCGGATCCGACCCGTCGTGGTCAGCGACGGATCTAAATGGCAGACCAGCTGGTGGCCGTAGAGATTAAAGTCTACCCAGTGTGTGCTACTGCGCCCTTCAGGGCAGCCCATGACGCCGCCATACCAAGCGCGCGCCTCAGAGATATCTCGTACCTGTATAGCTAAATGAAATGGCGATAATGACATCAGTACAGGTCCTTCGCGGCGAGGTTTTAGCGCTTGGGTTCGTAGGGACTATACGACCGTACTCTAACGGCTGAGTATAAACCGACGACGCTACGGGGTCGCTCATAATATCGCACTGGCTACAGCAACTAGTGCCAGTGACCGCTTTCCATGGATAATAGGGTCGAGAGCGGGCTATTTGCACAGAGTGCGATTCGCATTCGTTATGCAGGGCCGCTCATTGGCCCTTGAGTTATTTGATACAAGGGGTGTGCAGTGGGAACTGACAACCGAAGAGCACCACTCACCGAGAGCGACATCATATGAGTGTCATTGTCACTGGCGGCGCGGGGTTTATTGGCACTAATTTTGTGCGCGACTGGTTAGCGAGCGCCGCACAGTCAGCGGATCCCGTCGCGCGCTCTGAAATGCTGATCACGCTTGATCGACTGACCTACGCCGGTAATAAAGACAATCTCGACGATTTGAAGCACGATCCACGCCATGTCTTTGTGCGTGGAGATATTGGGGATACCAATGCGGTTGCATCGTTATTGTTCACCCATCGGCCACGCGCAATAGTTCATTTTGCAGCAGAGAGTCATGTCGACCGGTCGATTCATGGACCTGCGGACTTCATAGAAACAAACGTCACAGGGACTTTCCGTCTGTTGGAAGCCATACGCAGTTACTTCAATACATTATCAGCGCAAGAACAAGAGTCGTTTCGATTTGTCCATGTCAGTACGGATGAAGTGTATGGCACGCTGCGGGCTGATGATCCTGCGTTTACTGAGATGACGCCCTACGCGCCGAACAGCCCATACTCAGCGAGCAAGGCCGCGAGCGATCATTTGGTGCGAGCCTGGCACCATACCTATGGACTGCCGGTCCTCACCACCAATTGCAGCAACAATTACGGCCCCTATCAGTTCCCTGAGAAATTAATCCCACTGGTCATCACGAACGCAATGGCCGGCAAGCCCCTGCCGATCTATGGGGATGGTTTACAGGTTCGCGACTGGCTGTATGTCAGTGATCACTGCAGCGCCATACGGCAGGTACTCGTAGCCGGTCGTGTCGGGGATGTGTACAACATTGGCGGCTGGAATGAGCAAACAAATCTGGCTATTGTTAACGTCATTTGTCGATTACTTGATGGCCTGTTACCGCGCGCTGACGGCGCGTCATATGCTGAACAAATCAAGTTTGTCACTGATCGGCCAGGGCACGATCGAAGGTATGCGATTGACGCGCGCAAAATTGAGCGTGAGTTAGGCTGGCGACCGGCAGAAACGTTTGTAACTGGAATCAAAAAAACACTGGAGTGGTATTTAGGGCACCCACAATGGATTGCTAGAGTGCAAAGTGGTGCGTATCGGGACTGGATAGCGACACAGTATGGCGACTAATCCCATACTGCTTCTTGGCGCCAATGGCCAAGTCGGTAGCGAGCTTGTTACAGCACTGCAGGGACTAGGACCTGTCATCGCCTTGGGACGCGCGCATGCCGATCTAAGCGAGCCCGAGTCGCTGCGCGCGCTTGTGCGCATGCATCAGCCGCACATGATTATAAATGCTGCCGCCTACACCGCCGTTGATCGTGCTGAAACTGAGCCGGCACTTGCGATGGCCGTGAATGCGACCGCGCCACGGGTCTTGGCTCAAGAAGCTCAAGCGTTGGGTGCTGTGTTAGTGCATTACTCCACAGACTATGTTTTTGATGGCGCCAAAGTTGACAGTTATATAGAGACAGACAGTACGCGACCGTTGTCAGTGTATGGCCTCACGAAGCGAGCAGGTGAGCTTGCGATTTTAGAGGCCTGTCAGCGCAGTCTGATAATACGTACCAGTTGGGTGTTTGGGTCACATGGGACAAATTTCTTAAAAACGATGCTGCGCTTAGGGGCAGAGCGCTCAAGCCTGCGTGTGGTAGCCGATCAGCTTGGCGCGCCAACCTCGGCGCAACTGATCGCACACACTACAGCGCATTTGCTAACCACCATGCGTGATATCGACGCAGCCGACAGTCGTTGGGGGCTGTATCATTTGGCGGCTCTTGGGGTTACCAGTTGGCATGGGTACGCCACAGCTGTGCTACACAGCGCTAAAGAGCGTGGTATGAGTGTGTTGGTGCTGCCTGAGCAGATTTTGCCGATCGCGACGCATGAGTACCCTCTGCCGGCTCAGCGGCCGGCCAACTCAAGACTCGACACCAGCAAAATTATCGATACTTTTGGAGTTAAACTGTCCGACTGGCGGGTGGGCATGGAGAGTGTACTTGATGACTTGCAGCGCGACGTCCACAAGGCAACTTAAACAATGAGTATTTCCTCAGGCACGCTAATTGATGCTTCTACGCGTAAGGGAATCATCCTTGCCGGGGGCTCGGGTACGCGACTGTATCCTGTTACCCAAGCGGTCTCGAAGCAGCTGATGCCGGTGTATGACAAACCCATGATCTACTATCCCTTGAGCACGTTAATGCTCTCTGGGATACGCGACGTCTTGGTGATCTCAACGCCCAATGATACGCCTCGATTCCGTGAGCTACTCAAGGATGGCAGTCAGTGGGGGATGCGCATCGAGTATGCGGTGCAGCCCTCGCCGGATGGTCTGGCGCAGGCGTTTACCATTGGCAGGCAGTTTGTGGCGGGGAACCCGAGCGCATTAGTGCTGGGAGATAACATTTTTTATGGTCACGACATTGTGCATCTCATGCACACCGCCACCGTCCGTACGACGGGAGCGACAGTATTTGCTTATCACGTGCAGGACCCGGAGCGTTATGGTGTGGTGGCCTTTGATGCTAAACAAAATGCGACCAGCGTCGAAGAAAAGCCAGTGGCTCCTAAGAGTAGTTACGCAGTAACCGGCCTTTACTACTACGACGAGCAGGTGTGTGACGTCGCCGCGAGTATCAAGCGTTCGCCGCGCGGTGAATTTGAGATCACCGATGTCAACGAGTGGTATCTGCGCAGGGGACAACTCAATGTCGAGATTATGGGGCGTGGCTATGCGTGGCTTGATACAGGCACGCACGAGAGCCTGATGGAAGCATCGAGTTTTATTGCGACCTTGCAAAAGCGGCAAGGCCTCATGGTCGCGTGTCCTGAAGAAATTGCTTTCGGTTTACAGTGGATCAGTGCCGCGGATTTAGAGCGCCTAGCGGCGCCACTGTCAAAAAACACCTATGGAAAGTATTTACTGAATTTATTAAAGCAAGGCCATTAAGTCGCTATTATGCCGTACACCGTTACGCCCACAACGTTGCCCGAGGTCTTGATCTTAGAGCCCAAAGCCTTTGGCGATGAGCGGGGGTTTTTTTACGAAAGCTATAATGCCCGCGACTTTGCAACCAGCACAGGGCTTGAAGTGCACTTTGTGCAGGATAATCACAGTCGATCAGCGAAGGGTGTGCTGCGCGGTTTGCATTACCAGATTGAACGTGCTCAAGGAAAGCTGGTGAGGGTGACTGAGGGCGAGGTTTATGATGTCGCCATCGATCTGCGTAAGAGTTCAGCTTACTTCGGTCACTGGACTGCCGTGACATTAAGCGCGGCGAATCGCCGCCAGTTGTGGATCCCGCCTGGCTTTGGGCACGGTTTCGTGGTGGTGAGCGAGGCGGCTGAGTTTTTGTACAAGACCACTGATTACTGGCATCCTGAGTACGAAAAATCGATTTTGTGGAGTGATCCGGCGCTTGGCATTCCGTGGCCATTAACGGGGGAGCCCCTGCTGGCGCGCAAGGATGCTGATGGATGTCTATTAAGTGCAGCGATCACGTATCCTTAAGTATTGCCGTTGACGGCCCAAGTAAACAGCCTATATGTCTTTATCCGTCATTATTCTCGCTGCTGGTCAGGGCAAGCGCATGCACAGCGCCCTGCCCAAGGTTTTACAGCCTCTCGCGGGCAAGTCGATGCTGGGGCACGTGATTACTGCGGCGCAAGCGCTGGTAGCCGATGCAATCTACGTGGTTTACGGTCATGGCGGTGATGCTGTAAAAACTGCTTTTCCATCCAAGCCCCTAACGTGGGTGCTGCAGGCAGAGCAAATGGGGACGGGGCATGCAGTGCAACAAGCCGCGCCGCTCATCCCTGATGACCATCATGTACTGATTCTCTACGGCGACGTACCGCTTATACGTGAGGCCACATTACGTCGACTTGTTGACAGTGCGACCGACCAGACCTTGAGTTTGCTATCGGTCGACCTACCGGACGCAACTGGCTATGGACGTGTTCTGCGGGATAAAGCTGGCAGTGTCTATCGAATTGTTGAGCAGAAAGACGCAAACCGTAAAGAACTCGCGGTTTCAGAAGCAAATACCGGTCTGATGGTGGCGCCCGCTCATGCTTTAAAGCGCTGGTTATCCGGGCTTTCGAATGCGAATGCGCAGAATGAGTATTACCTAACAGATATTATTGGCATGGCCGCAAAAGACGGTTTCAAAGTAGAGGCTCTTAAAGCCCCCACAGCCACGGAGGTGCTCGGCGTGAACGATAAAGTCCAACTTGCCACACTTGAGGCAGAGCTCCGGCTGATGCGTGCGCATGAACTGATGCTCGCTGGCGCCACTGTTTTAGACCCCGCGCGCCTCGATGTGCGTGGTGCAGTCACTTTAGGGCGTGATGTAGTGATTGATGTCAATGTCGTGCTCGAGGGGACAGTGGTCTTGGGCGATCGCGTGCGCATCGGTGCCGGGTGTATATTGAAAGACGCGAGCATTGCAAGCGACACTGTGTTGCATCCCTATTCGGTGCTTGATAGTGTGGAAGTGGGTACGCATTGCGTGATTGGGCCGTTTGCGCGGTTGCGTCCAGGTAGCCGCCTTTTGGATACCGCGCATGTAGGCAACTTTGTTGAACTGAAGAACACGACTCTAGGTGCAGGGAGCAAAGCCAATCACCTCACCTATTTGGGTGATTCGGTCGTGGGCGAGCGTGTCAATGTGGGCGCGGGGACCATCACGTGTAACTACGATAGCGTAAATAAGTGGCCTACAGAAATTCATGACGATGCTTTCATTGGCTCGGGCTCAATGCTGGTCGCTCCAGTCACAATTGGTAAGAAGGCGGTTATTGGCGCTGGGTCTACCATCACCAAGTCGGCGCCCGCACACGCGCTGACCTTGACACGTGCGACACAGCAAACCATTGCGGCCTGGAAGCCGCCAGTGAAGGCCTCAGAGAGTGAGAAGGCCGAGCGCATTAAACGCTCACGCAAAAACCCCTTACCATAGACAATTGATAAGACAGCGATGGTTGAGTGATCTGTTCCAAAAAGTGATGCTCTAATGGTGTAGTGGCGGAGATACGTTTCATGTGTGGAATTGTTGCGGCCGTGTCAAGCCGAGATATTCTCCCCGTTCTTATTGAGGGATTAAAGCGGCTTGAGTATCGAGGCTATGACTCGGCGGGTGTTGCGACCTTAACTCCCGGAAGTCCTGTCAGGCGTGTGCGTGCTGTCGGAAAAGTTGCAGCATTGCAGGCGGCCATCAGCGCCGATCCGTTTGCAGGCACAATCGGCATTGCGCATACACGCTGGGCGACCCACGGTGTTCCTAGTGAGCGCAATGCGCATCCCCACGTGTCCCAAGATGGGATCGCGCTTGTGCATAACGGAATTATTGAAAACCACGACGCGCTGCGCGCCGAATTACAGAAAAGTGGCTACGTGTTTACTTCAGAGACTGATACTGAGGTTATTGCGCACCGCATTCATCAGCACTTGGTAGCGACGCACGATTTGCTTGCAGCGGTGCAGCTTACAGTACGGGAACTGCATGGAGCTTATGCACTTGCGGTGCTCACAGAAGCAGAGCCCGATACCTTGGTTGTTGCGCGCTCTGGCTGCCCCGTAGTCATTGGCTTGTCCGATGGTGAAAATTTTGTGGCTTCTGATGTTTCAGCTCTTTTGCCGGTAACCAAGCAGTTTATTTATCTTGACGAAGGTGATGTCGCAGCGATTCATAAAGACAGCGTCAACATCTTTGATAATGCGGGTAACGCGGTGGTACGCAAGACGCACGAAAGTGCGCTATCGGCTGAGTCGGCAGAAAAAGGCGACTATGCGCATTACATGCTCAAGGAGATCCATGAGCAGCCTCGCGCAATCGCGCAAACTTTAGAAGAGCGCGTTGTGGGGGGCAGGCTGCTTGAAGCTGCTTTTGGACCGGGGGCTATTGAGGTGCTACAGCGCACGGAAGCCGTCCAGATTGTTGCATGCGGTACAAGTTGGCATGCAGGATCAGTCGCTCGTTATTTTATTGAGCAGGTTTGTCGCTTACCTTGTTGGATTGATATAGCAAGTGAATTTCGGTATCGCGATCCGGTTGTGCCTAATAACACCTTGTTTGTCACAATCTCGCAGTCAGGCGAAACAGCAGACACGTTGGCAGCGTTGAGGCTTGCAAAAACTGCGGGGTATCTTGCGTCACTCGCAATCTGCAATGTGCCAGAATCTTCGCTGGTGCGTGAATCGGATCTGGTGATGCTGACGCGTGCTGGCCCTGAAATAGGAGTCGCGTCGACCAAGGCATTTACGACTCAGTTAGCAGCGCTTAATATGCTAGTGATTGCACTGGGTAAGCAGCGCGGCGCGATTGATCAGACACGGGAGCGTCATCTAGTTGAGCGGCTGATTGAGATTCCAAGGCTCGTTGACGAAACGCTCAAACTCGAGCCCGTCATTCGTGATTTAGCAAAGCAGTTTGTTGATAAGCGCCATGCGCTTTTCTTAGGTCGAGGCGCACTATCTCCCATTGCGATGGAGGGCGCGTTAAAGCTAAAAGAAATCTCCTATATTCACGCCGAGGCTTATGCAGCAGGTGAGCTTAAACATGGCCCTCTTGCGCTGGTCGACGCTGATATGCCCGTGGTGACGGTCGCGTCGAATAATGATTTGCTCGATAAGCTCAAATCAAACTTGCAGGAAGTACGTGCGCGGGGGGGGGAGTTGTACGTTTTTGCTGATCCTCAATCAGGAATAGTAGAATCTGACGGTGTGACCGTTATACAAATGCCCAAGCACGTCAGTTATTTCCAGGCACCTATTGTCTACACCATTCCACTGCAACTTTTGGCCTATCATGTGGCGGTCATGCGTAAGACTGACGTAGACCAGCCGCGTAATCTGGCGAAGAGTGTCACGGTTGAGTAGTGATCTACTTATAAGCGTGCGAACCAGATGACCACACCAGATACGCGTCATCTCAGGCCTTTATGGTTTGGGGAGGACCTACCACTATTAGGGCATCTACATGTGCCGCGACGAGTCGCGATTGATATCGCTGTAGTCATTTGCGCGGCTCCATTTGGTTATGAAAACATCGCCAGTCATCGTGGCTTACGGCGTCTTGCTGACTGCTTGGTCGATGCGGGGATCGCGAGCCTGCGCTTTGATGTCCCAGGCACTGGCGACTCAGACGGAGAACAGACCTTAGATGCCTGGCGGGCATCGATAGGTGATGCTGTCGCGACGGTGCGACGTGAAACCCGCTGCAAGAGTGTTGCCATTATCGGTGTTGGATTTGGCGCGACGTTAGCCCTTGCCAGCCTTGATGCAGGCGTGAGCGTCGATAAGCTAATCCTATGGGGCGGGCCTATCTCTGGGTGTGATTGGTTACGCTTACAGCGGGCGACCCACCGCATTACGGCGATTGAGGGCAATCCAGCAATGGTGACATCGGCGCCCAGTGGTGTTGAAGAGTTGTATGGCTTTCCAATGACTGCTGAGCTTGCCAACGACCTGGCAACGTTGGATCTAAGCGAGGTATCGCCTGGCCGTTGGCCTGCTGAGCGCCCGCGTCCAACTGTGTTGCTGGTGTCGCGTGATGTGAGCGACGTAAGTGGCCAACTGGCATTTCTATTCGCTGTGCGCGGGATGCCGGCACAGATGGAGTCTTGGGATGGACTGGACGCTATGTATGTTGAGCCACACCTATGTGTTGTGCCTGAGGAGCTTTTTCAGCGCATGAGATCATGGCTCGCTGCAGATGTTGCGATTTGCGAGCCTTATGCGGTTGCTGTGGATATTTCGACAAGTGCGTCCACTCGCATCCGGTCGGCCGGCGCGGTCGAGGAAACTGCACGTTACAGTTCGGGCGACGAAGGTTTACTATTCTCCATAGAGACCCGCCCCAACGATCGCAAGCCGAGACCACTGTGGTCAGTGCTATTAACTGGTCGCGCTGTCCGTCATATTGGCCCAAATCGCATCTGGGTACGCGTAGCGAGGGAACTTGCGGCAGCAGGATATGCTTCGATACGTTTGGATGGACGTAGTGTGGGGGATAGCGACGGCAGTGGTGATGGCCTGATGCCAGACGAGTATTACTATCAGAAGCATATTCATGATGATATCGAGCGCGTCATGGACATCGCAGTATCTGCTGGTGCAAGCGAGTTTTTGATCACCGGCGTGTGTTCTGGTGCAACGGCGGCCCTTCAGGTCGCATTAAGACGCCGCGACGTACGCGGCATTGTCATGTTAAATCCACTACAGCTACAAAACGATCCAGAAGATGCACAGCGCGCAAAGGTGCAGCTGTCTCAAAAAGCCCATCTACGCTGGCATCGGCTGTTTAGTTTGCAGTTTTATCTGCAAATCGTCCGTGGTGAGACCCCTGTGTTTAAGATTTTAGGCGTGATTTATACCCGCTGGACGAGTTATCTATTCAAAAAAGGCCCGCTGATTTCGCCCGATATGGACTATGTGTACCAAGGGTTTCAATCGCTGGCTAAAAAGCCTGTCGAGATCGACGTTTGTGTTAGTGCTGAAGATCAGATAGCCGTCTCTTTCTGTGAGCGACACTTCGGCGCGGACTTTCTAAAAGTTTTTCACGAGCGTATTCGTTTTCACGCGATTGTTGGCGCGGATCACACCATTCGTCCACTGCGCGCACAGAGTGCGTTTCTTGGCATTTTACGTAGCGCGCTAATGCGCGTCGGTAAAGCTTAGACGCTGTTTTTGCACGATACGATGGGGCGGTAGGGGCTGTACATATTGGGCATGCTCCACCAACAGCACCCAAACGCAGCAAAGCGTCGTGTCAAAACGTATCTTCACTCGCTTTAAATAACGGAGCTCAGCATTTTTACGCCAACGACAAGCAAAATAATTGCGAGTAGCCGCCGTACCCAATGAGCGGCTAAGCGCGTTGAGAGTAAAGCCCCAATAATAACGGTAGGGATAGAGCCGATCAGTAGGGCACCAAGCAACCGAAAATCCACATTACCCAACAAAAGATGCCCCATGCCCGCAATGAACGCTAATGGCACAGCGTGCACAACGTCTGTGGCAACGAGCCTTGCGGGGCTAAGTCGTCTTGGATACAGCATGCTCAGCATCACTGCGCCCACAGCTCCAGCGCCCACCGATGTCAGCGTCACGATGACACCCAAGAGTGCGCCTACAAACACTGTCAGAGCACTTTTTACGGGTTCCATGAGGTGCAGATCGGAGGGGGACGCGACAGCACGCCTCGCTTTAAACAGCATCGCGAGTGCCGAGAGCAACACGGCCACTGCGACAGCGGCGGTGATCATTGAGCTCACATGGGGTGACTTGCCGATATAGGAAACAACGCCGAGTGTCACCAAGGAGGCGCTTAAGCTGCCTAACCAGAGGCGCTTTAGGATATCCCAATCAATAGTGCCCTGCGTGTGATAGAACCGACTTGCGACCAACTTGGTGCCTGCCGCGAACCATAAATCAGTACCCACAGCGCCCATCGGATGCACGCCAAACACAAGTACAAGTAGTGGGGTCATTAATGAGCCGCCACCGACACCGGTGAGTCCGACCAAAAGTCCGACGAGTGCACCAGAAACTATCTCAGGAGCGTTCATGATGCGGGGTGGGGTGACTAATAGGGCACATAACCACATTTTATACATGACAGCTACTGATATCTAGCATTCGAGCCCAATAAAGAGTCGCGTATTGCTTAATATATAGGGAGGCGATGTTCAGGAATCGGCCCATCGACAGAGGTCGTGGCACGTGCCACTGTTGGCCCTTACAAAACTTCAATAGGAGTTGGCATGCATCCTCGAATGTCTTTGGCTTTGGTTGTGGTCGTTTTTTTCGGTGCCCTCAACGTTTCGGCTGCTGAGAAGAAAAGTTCGATTCTGCCGCCGTCGGCGGATCAGGTGCTTGCACGGCAGCTCTTCCAAGAACTCGTCAATATCAATACCACACACGCGAACGGCTCTACCGCCGCCGCTCAACTGATTGCAAAGCGACTACTCGCTGGCGGATTCGCACCTGCTGATGTGACTGTCATTGCGCCAACTGATAAGCCAACCAAAGCCAATGTCGTTGTACGCTACCGCGCGAAGCCCTCAAGGGCCGCTGCCTTGGCGCCGGTCTTGGTCCTAGGGCACCTTGATGTCGTAGAAGCCAAGGCAGAGGACTGGTCTTTTAACCCTTTTGTTTATCGTGAGAACGATGGATGGCTTTATGGACGCGGAACGATCGACATGAAAGATGGTGACGCGGCTGCACTTGCGGGCTTGCTACGTTTAAAGCGCGAGGGGTTCGTGCCTGACCGAGACCTCATTGTGGCATTCACCGCGGATGAGGAAGCGGGTGGGGACGCAAATGGACCAGCATTTTTATTGAAAGAGCATCGCGAATTGGTCGATGCGGACTTGGTGCTGAATTTGGATGGGGGTGGCGGTGCCCTTAAGCATGGTGAGCGTCTTTACTTTGAAATCGGTACGAGTGAAAAAACGTATTCGACGTATACCATCGAGGCCACTAGCCCTGGCGGCCATGGCTCTTTGCCAGGCCCTGATAACGCGATTTATCGAGTCACGCATGCGCTGGACCGCCTGTCGGCATTCCGCTTTCCAGTAATGTTGACGACGACCACGCGCGCAGCTTTTGCAGCAAGCGCCGCGTTTGAGCCACCCGCAATCGCCGCTGACCTACGCGCTGTAGCTGCCGTAAATCCCGATTTGGCTGCAGCGGAACGCTTGAGTGATACCGTTAGGCTCAACGCTGAGCTACGTACGACTTGCGTCGCGACTCTTATCAGTGGAGGGCATGCCGAGAATGCGTTGCCTCAACGCGCGAAGGCGACGATTCAGTGCCGTATGATGCCGGGGGACACGACCGAGCATGTGACGGAGCAGCTTGCCAAGACACTAGATGACCCACAATTAACGCTTAAACTCGACGCCCCACCCATCGTGAGTCCCGAGTCCGTACCCACGCCGCAATTGATGGGGAGGCTCGCTACGGTGGTGCACTCGATGTGGCCATCGGTACCGTTGATCCCCGCAATGGCAACCGGCTTCAGTGACGATCGACAGACTCGCAATGCTGGCATCCCAAGCTATGACGTCTCTGGGATATGGTCAGAAGTGGACGAGAATCGGGCCCATGGACGTGATGAGCGTGTCAATGCTCGCGCATTCGATGAAAGCGTTGAATACACTTATCGGCTCTTAAAGATGATGAGTCAGCATGAATAAGCTTTTTATAGCTCAGGATGGCAGCAATCGCGCCGTGAAATTACTTGGTGTAATGGTTTTGAGTTGCATGATTGGTCTGGCACAAGCTCGTGCAGATGATGCGCTTAGCAGACAGATTGATGTATCAGTGAACACGATGAAGCCGCGGCTAATTGAGATGCGACGGCATATTCATCAACATCCAGAACTCGGTAATCGTGAGACACAAACGGCCGCCTTTGTGGCAACTCGGCTCAAAGAACTAGGGTATGAAGTGCATACAGGGATTGCTGTGACTGGGGTGGTGGGCGTGCTGCGCTTCGCACATGCGGGCTCCACAATCGCACTGCGGTCGGAGCTTGATGCATTGCCAGTGACAGAGCAAGTCGATGTCCCATTTAAGTCTACTGTGCGCACAATGTATGACAATGCTGATGTTGGAGTCATGCACGCGTGTGGTCACGATGCTCATATGGCGATTTTGCTTGGCGTCGCTGAAGTGCTCGCTGGATTAAGAGATTCGTTGTCGGGCAGTGTGGAGCTGATATTTCAGCCGAGTGAAGAGGGTGCGCCGAGTGGTGAGACTGGTGGAGCTACACGGATGATTAACGAAGGCGTGTTGGACATTGAACCGAAGCCAAACGCCATCTTCGGATTGCATGTGTTCTCACAGTTTGATGTGGGAACTGTCGCGACACGTGCGCGTGGACTGATGGCAGGTTCGGACGATTTTAAAATTACAGTAAAAGGCCGTCAAACCCATGGGGCACAGCCGTGGAACGGCATTGATCCGATAGTTATTGCCTCACAAATTATTCTAGGGTTACAGACCATTACAAGTAGACAACTCGACGTCACGCGGGCGCCCGTAGTCATTACGATCGGTAAGATTTCGGGCGGTGTAAAATCTAATATTATCCCGGATAGTGTAGAGCTTATCGGTACTGTGCGAGCACTTGAGTCGGACATGTTGGCGGACGCGCTTGTGCGCGTGGAGCGGACGGCGAAAGATATCGCTGCATCGGCTGGTGGTAGCGCGGATTTTTCAGTCGATCCAAACCTGCATTATAAAGTGACCTTCAACGACCCGGCGCTGACTCAGCAGATGCAACCTACATTGCAGCGAGTCGCAGGACTTGGTCATTTACTCGAAGCCAGTCCGGTCACCGGGGGCGAAGATTTTGCAGAGTATCAGCAGCGCATCCCAGGGCTTTTCGTCTTTATTGGTGGGCGTACGCCTGGAGCCCTCGCCGCGGATTTTCCGGCTAATCATTCGCCACTTTTTCAGCTCGACGAAGCGGCACTCGGTTTTGGGGTTCGTTTGCTGACAAATTTGTCGGTTGATTACTTAATGGCGCACTGATGTCTTACATGAAAAAACCGGTGAAGGCATCAGCAGTAGGCGCTGTTTTCGACGCCGCATTTTTTGAGCGCTACTACGGTAACAGTAAGACGCGGGTGGCTGATCATGGCGATGCAGAACGGTTAGCTGCACTGATTGTCGGAGTCGTGGACTACATAGGACTGAATGTCCGGCGCATTTTAGATGCGGGCTGTGGTATTGGACTTCTACGCGAACCATTGCGGCAGTTGTGTCCGCAGGCAACTTATGACGGTCTTGAGGTTAGCCCTTATCTCTGCGAGCGTTATGGATGGAGACAGGGGTCTATTAGCGACTACTCGTCTGAGCAGCCTTACGATCTTGTCATTTGCCACGATGTACTGCAGTACCTCCCCGATCGGGCCGCTGCAAAAGCATTAGCTCATTTGGCACGCTTAAGTCGGGGGGCGTTGTATCTTAGCGTGCTCACCGCACGTGATTGGCGCCAGGCGGCCGATCAGGCCCGCACCGACCGGCAGGTCGCTTTACGTCCCGCCGATTGGTACCAGCGGCGGTTGCAGCGGCGCTTTTTGCATGTCGGAATGGGTGTACATGTTGTGAAACCCTTAAAGCCCATCCTCTGGGAGCTAGAAACACCCTGGAAGTAATGGATTTTTTTGGGCTTTGACTGCCGACGCTGCTCTGGTCTCCCGCAGCAGGCTTTCAGCAGGTACAATCGGGTTAACGCGAGCGCCTAGGGCCATGCGTAGCACTTATTCAAAACCACGGGGAGACGAGCATGCAAGTGTCTTGGAACATCGGTCGGGGTCGCTATCTGCGTCTCGTGTGTGTCACCACCGGCGCAATCGCGCTTGGGGCGCTGTCGGCCTGCGGGTCAGGTGAAGACGGGGGCTCGTTGATTAAATCGACCATCAAGGTTCATTCGATCACCCACGATGGCCAATGTGAGGACGTGAATATCAAGGTTTCGCCGGTAGAAATCCTGCCGCATGCGCCGACGCTGTCAAATGGTAAAGAATTTGTAACGCCGGTTAAGCTCATCAAGGGTGAGGACAATATTTCTTGCACCGGTGAGGCGCAGACAATCCCGATGTCGCCTGGCAAGTGGAAGTTGACTGCCAACCTACCCTCAGCCATCTCTATGTGTGATCGTGAGGTCAGCGCAACGGCTGGTTTCACGGCAGCCTTTAAAGACGGTGAGGACAGCTGCGGTAATTAAAAAACGCTGATGCGTGAAAGGAGCCCCTTCCGTCGATTGACGGGAGGGGCTTTTTTTATGCCCATCGTTCTCGCAGAGTCGGCAAGTAGCACTTAATATGCTGCATTGCACAAACTGTTGTGACGACCGGCTGTGTTGAGCCTAAAAAAACCAACCGGTGGTGCTAAAATGAACAATGCGTAAAGGCCAGCTTACAGAAGCGCGTATTTTGGACGTTGCAGCTGCAATGGCCTGTGAAGGTGGCTTAGCCAACGTACACCTCCAGCCTCTGGCAGCACGCGTAGGAATGACCAAGAGCGGTCTTTATGCGCACTTCGGCTCCAAAGAGTCACTCCAATTGGCGACCGTCACGGCCCTTGCTCAGCGATTCGTGTTAACGGTTGTAGCCCCTAATAAGCAAGACTCGCCGGGTTGCGCCCGACTGATGGGGATCGCGGTACGTTGGCTCGAATGGCCAATGAATACGGGTCTCAAGGGCAGTTGCCCTTTGTTGGCGGCCGCGTTGGTGCCTACGGAATCTGAACAAGCCAACACGTTGCCGCGTAACGTGCGATTGCGGCTCAGGCAATTGTTTGAGGAGTTCCGCTCGGTGCTGCTGACGATGGCGAATTCCGCTGAACGCCTCGGTGAGCTGCAGGGCATTGAGCCGACCGTGTGCGTACAGACGCTAATAGCGCTGCGTTTCGGGCATCAGCTGACGGGCAGCTTCTTGGGAGACCCGTCGGCCCAAGTACTCACCCACGCGGCGTACCGGCAGGTCCTGGGGATGCGCTGACAAAGACCAGCGCGCGGGTGGTCGCTATCTTATCCGCTGATCAGCAATGAGCAGTGACAGCGCTTAACGAGCATTGACTACGCGCGACAATCCGCATGACGCATGCGTGTAACGCAAGCGTGTTACCGCTACTGAGCATAATTTTGGTGGGTTACGCGCGCTCTGAATGACTACATTGCGGCTTTTTTTATTAGTGTGTGCCTGCGAGTCGGCAGCCGACACCTGATTTAGGGATAATGCGGGCTATGCTGAACCCATTACGTCAGATTACCGTGCGGGCGCTGCCGTGGCTTGCGCTGACCGCCATCAGTGCATGCGGAAAAGATGTGCGTCCTCACACGTCAATCGCTATCGCAAGTACGCGACAGTCCCCGCATTTACCCATGCGCATCACGAAAGACTTAGTGGTGCAACGTGCTGAGTTCGGTGTATTCGATACCAAAAATGGTGCGCTACGGTTTACCCCCACGCACACCGTTCCGCCGTTGGATGGTCAGGCCTTTGGCTGGAGCGTTAATTTAAAAACGTCACGGACTACAGTTCATTGGCAGGAGCACCTACAGTTGCCCGCGCCATCTGAAAATTGGGCAACATCTGCTGCTGATCCGGATGTGTACATCGCGAAAGACGGCAAAAGCGCTGTTGCCGAGGGGGATGAGCTGGTTGAGGATGGCGTGATCAGTCGCTCTTATTGGGCGCTCGCCACTGGGGATCCTGCAGGTGAGTACAGCATGGATCTGGCTATCGAGGGGAAGCCGGTTGGCCATTTCGTGTTTCGCGTGAGCGAACGAGTTGCCGAAAAGCCTATGCTGGTTGATCGTCTAACGTCTCATGCATTGCTGCTACCGGTCGCTTGGCATGCAGGCGCGCATCCCCTTTTAATACTACGAAGGTGACGGCAGTGGACATGAGACGAGTCAATGCTGGTGACTTAGTGGCAATTGGTTTTGATGAATCTGCGCGTATATTGCGCGCTGAATTTCGAAATGGCTCTCTTATTGAGTATGCTGGTGTATCAGCTGAAGTTTGGCGTCGTTTGAGCACCTCAGGCTCAATGTGGAGTTATTTCCGCGACAACGTTGAGGAGAACTATTCCGAGCGGCGCGTGCGATAAACCACCGTGTCATATAAAAAATATCTCCAGCGTTTTTTGCCGGTGGTTCTTGCGCTTGTAATCATAGCGCTCGCTGGGCGTGTATTGCTGAACACATTTTCTTACCTCAGCCCAGCAGACGTAATAGCTCGTTTACGCGCAATTGCTGCGTGGCAGGTCGTGCTCGGCGCTGTTTTGGTTGCGACGCTGTACTTAACACTTGCCAATTATGAGGCGGCAGTCTCGCGAGAAGTTTCGAGCCCAGTCAGCCCTAGACGCGCGATGTTAGGAGCTGTGCTGGCATCTTCCATTGGTCATGTGATTGGATGGGGGGTGGTTTCCGGCGGTGCGATTCGCTATCGACTGTATTCCGCAGTCCTCATGCGGCCTCTGGAGATTGGTAAAATGGCGCTGCTGATCGCCATGCCTTATCCATTAGCATTAGGCTTATTGCTCGGCCTATCGCTGGTCTTGCAGAGTGTGCCGGCAGGACTGATTCTGCATGTCACGCCAGAAACCGCGAGAGGCACAGGCCTGAGCTTGCTCGCCTTACATTTAATCTACGTGACATTGATTCAGTTACGACGCCAGCCAATCATGATCGGACGGTTTGTGTTGGTATTGCCACGACCACCGTTTACTACGCTTCAATATGTAGTCGGCATCATCGAAGTGTCTTGTGGCGCTGGTCTTTTATATGTCCTCCTACCGCATGAATTAGCGCCGCCATTTCTTGTCTTGCTTGGCGTCTACGTCCTTAGTATTTTGGCAGGCATTGCCAGTAGCGTACCTGCAGGCATCGGGGTATTTGAGGCTGTTATAGTCACTCTGCTGCCCGCAATACCAAAAGACACATTAATTGCCACGATACTCGCATACCGGTTGCTGCTGGAACTGATTCCCGTAGCTGTCGCGATAGTCGTGTTTGTCGCCTACGAGCTATGGTGGCGGCTACCGACTCAGCGCCGCAGGCTTGCCGCACTCGAGTTAGCGGCGCAAGAGGATGAGCGCATCTTTAAGCCTTAGTGTGCGGCGTCTCCGTTTTTAACAGCGTGGTTTGTCCCGATCCCATTGATGGCGCGTACCGTAACCCGCAACCGTCCGTAGGGCGCGGCGCCTAGTAAGCTTCTCTTTTCTTGCCCAGCCATATCAGTTGACGGCCCAGCAGGTCGCCGCTTTTTGCTCGGATCATGATCGCTTTTTGGCAGCGCGGTGTAGATAATGAGGTAGCGTTCGTTCACTTCTGACGGATCAAGCAATACCGTGAGGCGATAGGCCGGCACGTCGGCGCGCTCTAGCAACGGAAACTCAAAGTGCGCACTATCAAGCTCGGTAGTCCGAGAGACTAAGAAATCTTCCAGTAGCAGTGCAGCCAATGGATACAACACGCGGCTGTTCGCTGGCTCTGCTGCGTTATCTACAAAGCTTTGTATGTCAACGAGATACCGGTTTCCATCATTGGGAAGCGCAAAGGCTTTGAATGCGCTTACTCCCGTCTGAAATTCAAAAGTGTCGCTGTTGCGGCTAATCATAAAGTCCACCACACTGTGGTCTGACAGGGGCTCGTACTGAAAATCATCTGGTGCCGCATGCCTTAGCGGCTCCGCGTGCAATGGATTGATAATGAAAGCGACGAGCACAAAGCAGGCTGCAATCCGCAAACAGAAGGTAATAGCGTGGTGCATGAACTCATCGGTACTAAAGAAACGAAGACCCAAGGCTATCACGAGGCGTGTCATTTCGCTGGTACGCTTCGGCACAGTTTGAGGCAGGCCTGATGCAACGGGAGCTCACCCCACCGCGGCCGAGTCCGCGGCCACGCGTAGTGCCATCTGCCTTTGGTGATCGGGTGGACCCTTACTACTGGATGCGTGACGATGCTCGGGCAAATCCAGGGGTGATCGCTCATTTGACAGCTGAGAATGCCTACACTGATGCCGTTACCCAGCCCTTGAATCCGTTGCGCCAACAACTATACGCAGAGCTTATTGGCCGCATTCAACCGGATGACACGAGTGTGCCGGTTTATAAGAACGGCTACTGGTATACCACCTGCTACGCCGAGGGCCGTGAATATCCAATATACATACGTCAAAAAGAAGCGCGCGATTCACCAGTTGAAGTCCTATTAGATGCTAATACTGCCGCAGTAGGGCACGCATTTTATGACGTAGCGTTTCTGACAATAAGCCCCGACAATACCTTGCTGGCCTGGACCGAAGACACGGTTGGCCGCCGTCAGTACACAGTACGGGTACGAAATTTAACGACCGGTGAGTTGCTATCAGATGAACTGACTGACGTTGAAGCAGATCTGGTGTGGGCAAACGATAATCGGACACTCCTATACATCGCAAAACACCCTGAGACCTTACTGGGGTTTCGCGTCATGAAGCACGTCATTGGCTGTGCAAACACGTGCGACGTGCTCGTCTATGAGCAAGACGATGTCAGCTTCTATATGGGTCTCAGTAAAAGCAAGAGTGAAAGCCATGTTTTTATATCAGCCCACAGTACCATATCAAGTGAGTACCGTTATGCAGATGCCAACGATCCGGCATTGGTATTTCACCTAGCGATACCACGCGAGCGCGATCATGAATACGACCTAGAGGAGCATGGCGGGAAATTCATTATTCGCAGTAATTGGCGTGGGAAAAACTTCGCGCTTTATATGTCACCAATTCCTCTGATAAAAGAGCGCGCTACTTGGCTGTGTCTGCTTGCACCGAGAGATGATGCGTACGTGGCGAGCTTTGACGTCTTCAAAAATTATATAGTGATATCAGAACGCTCAAATGCCTTGCGCCATCTACGCGTGCTGCCCTTATCGAGTAAAGAGAGCTATCTAATAAAATCTGACGAAAGCGCTTACACAATGTCTTTTGGTGCAAACGAAGACGGTGAAAGTAATACATTGCGATATGTGTATTCATCGCTGACTACTCCTCGAACCACATACGACTATGACCTTACTACAGGGGGCAAGGTGCTGCGCAAGCAGGAGGCAGTACTAGGCGGCTTTGATAAAAGCAACTATCAAACCGAGCTAGTATGGGCGCCTGCGCTAGACGGGGAGCATGTACCCGTGTCCATCGTTCGGCGTAAAACGACCCCCTTGGATGGCTCCGCTCCCCTGTACCAGTACGGTTACGGCGCCTATGGTCTTTCGCAAGATCCGGCTTTTCGATCCAGTATCCTATCGCTCCTAGACAGGGGTTTTATTTACGCGATCGCTCATGTCCGCGGGGGACAGGAAATGGGTCGGCGCTGGTACGACAGCGGTCGCTTGCTCTACAAGCGCAACACATTCACTGATTTTATTGCCGTGACTGAGTATTTAATAAAAGCAGGCTACGCGAATGCCTCGCGCGTGGTCGCTATGGGCGGTAGCGCGGGCGGCTTGTTGATTGGAGCGGTGGCAAACATGGCGCCTCATTTGTACCAAGCGCTCGTGGCGCACGTGCCGTTTGTGGACGTAGTGACGACGATGCTTGATGAGACGATTCCGCTCACGACCAACGAATACGATGAATGGGGTAACCCTGCGAGCAGTGCCCAGATGTATCAGTACATGCTGTCTTACTCACCATACGATGCAGCTAGCAAGCAGCTCTACCCGGCAATGTTGATTACTGCCGGACTGTCGGACAGCCAGGTGCAATACTGGGAGCCAGCCAAGTGGGCTTTAAAACTTCGTGAGTGCCAACAGGCACATAATCAGATACTACTGCGCATAAATATGGATGCCGGTCATGGTGGTAAATCAGGGCGCTTCCAGCATTACCACGAAGTTGCCGAAGAATATGCATTTGTGCTCGCTGCAGTCGGCGCCTGCACATAAAATAGACCCATAGCGTGAGGCTGTGCGAATGTATCGCGGGTTGCTAATGCTTGATCACTTTATAAGCCGAGGACATCTATGAAGCTCTATTATAAATCTGGCGCCTGTTCACTGGCGAGCCACATTGCGTTGCGGGAACTTGACCTGTCTTTTGAAGCGATCTCGGTCGATCTCGCTACAAAAAAGACCGTGAGCGGCGGCGATTTTTTACAAGTTACCTCGAAGGGACAGGTCCCCGCTCTTGAACTCGATAATGGCGGTGGCGTGCTGACGGAGGGCGCAGCGATACTACAGTACATTGCTGACCTGAAGCCCGAGGCCGGCCTCGCTCCCGCCAACGGGACATTAGAACGCTATCGATTACAGGAATGGCTTTCCTATATTAGTGGCACCTTGCACGGTAATTTTTCTCCGTTGTTCAACCAAGCTGCTGACGCAGCGGCAAAGGACGCGGCGCGTACCATATTAGCGCGCAAGTTCGATTATGTGACCACAGCGCTACAGGGGCGGGATTACCTGTTAGGTCAGTTCAATGTCGCCGATGCATACTTATATGTAGTACTCGGCTGGGCTCCGCGCGTAGGGATTGATCTTGCCAGATGGCCACAATTGGTGGCCTACCGCGCGAACATCAGCGCCAGACCGGCTGTGCAGGCGGCCCTAAAGGCAGAGGGCCTAAATTAAGCCTCCAGCGCTCCTATCAGTTATGCGAAGGAGCATGATTGATTAAAAGGTGATGGAATCAGTTCAAAGCGGTTGTTGTGGAGGACAGTAGCATGCGAACGCCGGCATGGATTTTGGTGACCGCGCTGTGTGTCAGCGCTTTGGGCGGCTGTCTGACAGCCAAGGCGCAAGAGCGCAAGGTGCCGGCGTGGGTTGCTAGAAGCAATATCTACACTCAACAACTGCTGAGTATTGAACTTAAGCGCAACCCTGAGAATGGCTCGCAGGAGGGCTTAGTTCGTTACGATACGCGTATTAGCCAGCCAACGTTGAGTGCTGAAATGGCAGAGCGTGCGGAGCTCTCTCAAGCTTTACAGCACATAGCGAAAGCAAAAACAAAAGAGACTGATAAACACGTCTTGCAAGACATCGGGATTCTTGAAAAAGCGTTTAATCTCGAGTTTCGCCGTCAAGACTACAATAAGGCACATATCGTTCCATTTATTAATGCGAGTGCGTTTGTATTTGGCGGCTTACGAGTTCTGCTTGATGATCAAGTTGCCGCCTCTAGATACCCGGCAGCCGTAGAACGGCTTAAGAAATACGCGGGTCTCGAAACGGGTTTTAAGCCGTTAACAGAACTGCTTAAGCAGCGTGTACTTGAGCAAATGGCAAAGCCCGACGTTATTTATCCTTCGAAAATAGCGATAGAGACAGAGCTCGGACGCAACGCAAATTACTTGAGTGGCATAGCTGACCTTTTTAAGAAATATCAATTAATTGGGTGGGAGTCCGCATACGCATCGCTGAAGATGGAGCTCATTGACTACGACACCTGGGTACGCAGCACCATTTTGCCAAAAGCACGTACGGACTTTAGGATGCCAGACGCACAGTATGCGCTCGCACTGGAGGGCTATGGTGTTGATCTACCTCCCGCGCAGATTGCCAATATGGCCCACACCGCATTTGCAGAATACCAAGCGCAAATGGCGAGCCCAAGTGCGGATATTGCCGCGCATCGAGGCCTGAAGAAAAACGACTATCGCTCAGTTATTGCTGAGCTTAAGAAAGCACAGATCACAGGAGACGCAATTTTACCGTTTTATGATAAGCGCCTGAGCGAGCTTGAATCCATGATCAAAGAGCATCATATCGTGACTCTTCCGGACCGCCCAGCGATTATCCGCTTGGCCACGGCCGCAGAGACTGCGCAGCAACCAGCGCCACACATGAGTCCTCCCGCGTTCTTACACAACACGGGCGAGCGCGGTGAGTTTGTGCTGCCGCTTAACATTCCTGCAGCGGATGGTGGTGCGAGTGATAAATACGATGATTTTACATTCGATGCAGTAGCCTGGACCTTAACGGCGCATGAGGCGCGCCCGGGACATGAGCTCCAGTTTGATTCAATGGTCGAGCAGGGCGTCAGTCTGGCGCGGGCGCTATATGCCTTTAACTCAACCAATGCAGAGGGCTGGGGTCTATATTCGGAGTACCTGATGCAGCCTTTTGAGCCCGCAGAAGGTCAGTTATGCACGTTGCAGTTACGCTTATTGCGAGCAGCGCGCGCGTTTTTGGATCCTGAGTTGCAAAGCGGCAAAGTGACACCAGAGCAGGCGTATAAGGTTTTAGAAAATGATGTGATGCTGAGTCATGCGTTTGCGAAGGAGGAGGTGGAGCGATTTACCTATCGTTCACCAGGACAGGCTAATAGTTATTTTTATGGTTATACAAAGCTTCTAGCACTGCGCAAGCAGACGGAAGCTGCCCTTGGCACGCGCTTTGATCAGCAAAAATTTCATGACTTTATTCTTGCGCAAGGTTTGCTGCCGCCGGATCTGATGCAAAAAGCGGTACTGGAAGAGTTTGTACCGACGCAGCACTAGAGCCGTGTAGAAGCGCCCGTGTGCAGATGGCACACGGGCGCGCCCCTAGGTTTCCCAGTCGCTGGCTTTAAGCCTTTGAGAAGTTGGTCTGCGATAGCGGGAGTTGCCTTGCACGCACTCCACTTAATGCGTACAGCGCGTTGGCGACTGCCGCGGCCAGCGGCGGCAGTCCGGGCTCACCCACCCCAGTCGGCGCTTCCGTGGACGGAACGATATGAGCTTCAACTACAGGCATCGTGTTGATACGCATGACCTCATAGTTATCAAAATTAGACTGTTCGACACGACCATCAGCGATCGTAATGCGTCCGTATAAGGCAGCTGATAGCCCGTACGTTACCGCGCTTTCCAGTTGCTGTGCGACGAGGTTAGGGTTTATGACTGTGCCGCAGTGCATCGCGGCAACCACACGATGAACGCGCGGCTTTCCATTCTCGAGTGACACTTCGGCAACCTCAGCCACGACACTTGAAAATGATTCGTGGACAGCAATACCTCTCGCACGTCCTTTGGGTAATGGTGTACCCCATCCTGCTTTCTCCGCTGCCAACTTTAATGCCGCGATGTGCTTTGGCTTGTCCGCAAGCAGCGCTAAACGGTAAGCGAGAGGATCTTTGTGAGCCGCATGCGCGCACTCGTCAATAAAGCTCTCGACTACAAAGCCGGCGTTACTATGCCCGACCGAGCGCCACCACAACACAGGTACCGGGTGTAAATCATCATGTACATCCACCCGGACGTTCTTAATTGCATAAGGCAGCTCACTAGCTCCCTCGTGGGTAGTCTTGTCCAAGCCTGTTTTCGGGTCAGTCGTGAAGGCGGAGAAGGGCCCGCCTTTTAATAGGGGCTGCACTGCTTGTGTGTGCGTCCAGATAGCAGGATGGCCGTTGGTATCAAGCGTCGCTGTCAGATGACTGTGGGATTGGGGCCGATAATAGCCTCCACGCATATCATCCTCACGCGTCCAAACGGTCATGACCGGCGCCGGAAAACCGTTCGCTACCGCCACAGCTTCGCGGACCACATCGGACCCGAGATTGCCACGACGCCCGAAGCCACCACCTAAGAAGGTGGTGTGCACATGGACTTGCTCGGGCTTTAGACCCGCGACGTCAGCAGCTGCCAATTGGTCCATAGTCTGCATTTGAGTGCCAAGATAGACATCACAACCAGAGTTAGAGAATGCCACTGTACAGTTGAGTGGCTCCATCGACGCATGTGACAGGTACGGCGTCGCATAATCTGCGGTCAGATGCACCTGCCCTTTTTTTGGTGCGCTGATGACGCCGGCACTGTACGCAACGACGCCTGGCGTCAAGCACTTCTCTGCGTAGTCCTGGGCTAGTTTCGCACTCGAAAAGTGTCCAGCGGGGCCCGCAGCCCAGTCGACAACAAGAGCATCACGGCCTTTGCGAGCAGCCCAAGTGTTAGTGGCAATGACTGCAATACCGCTTGGCACTTGCTTGACGACAACCACACCAGCGATTGCCTTTGCAGCTGTGTCGTCAAAGGATTTGACCGTTGCGCCAAAGCTTGGTGCACGTGCTACGAGGGCGTAGTGTTGGTTTGGTAGTCGGGTATCCACTCCGAAGCCCGCAGTGCCATTGGTCTTAGCCAGCGTGTCGATTCGGTGCAGCGGCTTGCCGATGAGCTGCCATTGGGATGGCTCTTTCAGCGTGACGCTGCTCGGAGGCGTGAGAGTGGCGGCATGTGCAGCGAGGCTGCCATAGCTCAGAGTGCGTCCTGAATCACCATGTACGACGTTACCATGGGCAGCGTGTAGGCTGTTTGGGCTGACATTCAGTTTTTCGGCAGCGGCGCTGATCAGAAGGGTACGGGCAGTGGCGCCAGCTTCGCGCATGGCCTGAAACCCAGTGCGGATACTCATGCTGCCGCCAGTAAACTGCATCGACATGCCAGGGATGTTATATGCGGGGGCTACTGGCGCAGCCTCAACACGGATTCCTTGCCAGTCTAACTCCAGCTCTTCGGCGAGCAACTGAGCGTAGCCGGTATAGACACCCTGACCCATCTCGGACTTAGGTACGATTAACGTGATGTCGTTATCGCTACTGATCTTGATAAACGCGTTTACTGCGGTCGAGTCCGTGATGGCAGCGCTTGCGCCTATAGTGCGCGCAGGCAGACAAAACCCGACCATCAAGCCACCAGCCGTCAGGCCAGCGGTTTTTAAGAATTCGCGTCGTGAGGTTGCAGTGATCATCTTAGACTCCAGCCGCGCGCGTAATTGCTTTGCGGATTCGGCTATACGTGCCACACCGGCAGATATTGCCGCTCATTGCTGTTTCAATATCTGTATCGGAGGGCTTGGGTTGTTTGCCGAGCAGCGCGACTGCTGACATGATTTGCCCTGATTGGCAGTAACCACACTGCGGCACGTCTTCGGCTACCCAAGCGTCTTGGATTTTTTTACCAAGCGCGGTGTTGCCGATCGCTTCGATGGTGGTGATTTTTTTGCCGACGACTGCTGATACGGGCAGTACGCAGGATCGGGTGGGCTCGCCGTCAATGTGCACTGTGCAAGCACCACAGAGGGCGGCACCGCAACCATATTTTGTGCCCGTCAGGCCGACAAGATCACGGATGACCCATAACAGAGGCATATCGGCTTCGGCTGTAACATCGTGGACCTGACCGTTAATTTCCAATTTCATGACGAACTCCAAGTTTGGAGTCGAAAGGGTACCGTTTTCGGCGCCGTGCGTCATGACTGTAAATTCCTTTAGCAAAGACACGTTGCCGTCATGCGACAAATCCGTGTTTGGTATTTGACCAAGCTGAAGCTAAAAATATCAATCCCCGCAGGAACTTAACGATCGGGGATGGCGCGCTGCGATTATGTGTTGCTACCGAGCAACACATAAGCCATTGATTTATAATTGTTTTATTCACAAACGATCTGTGATTTTCCTCGACAGCTGGCGCGACTAGGCGCAGGATTGGGTCTTACGCGACGCCGCATAGCCGGCTAGCGATTCGGGCGAGGCGGATATATTCAATGAGTCATGAGATTACGCTGCAATCACGACTACCGAGTGCGTTGCGCGCTCAGGTCGAGGCACTGTTGTTTTTCAATAGTGCACAGCACCGCATGCGTGATGCCATAGAGGCAAGTATCGAACGCTACGGCTTACCGGAAATCATTGACGAGAACGGCTGGTTGCACCTGCGCGTTGCAGGGCTTGAGCAGGTTCAGACCTTGTTCGCGGTGCGTAAAAATATTGCCGGTGAGCGTGCCGTAGGCGCGGTTGCCTATATTCGCGAAAGCGTCGAGCGAATTACCGTGGTGCACGTCAGCGTTGCCGATGAGTATTCGGCGCAGGGGCGGTACGCTCATGAGCGCGTACTGCCCCAGCTGCTATATAAAATTCGTGATGTCGCTAAACGGACCACTGGAATTCGGCACGTGGACCTTGCGTATCGTCGTAACCGGTCACCTGCGACGGAACAGGCCCTGGCGATTTAAGGCTCAGTGCGACGCTCGACGAGATTGACGCTCTCACATTCCCAAGCAAGCGTTCCATCACTTTTAATGAGTTGATATTGGTACTCAACAATTCCTCGGCGGGGATCGCTAGCGGATGGGCGTTTCGTTAAGCATTCCGAGCGGGCGTGGACGATGTCACCGCCGCGCACGGCGGTTTTAAATATGACGTTGCGCCACGCAAGACCACAAATCCAAGCGATATCCTGTGCGATCTCATGGTCCAGCTGTCGCCAGATCGCCATAACATGGATACCTGAGGCGATAATATCGCCAAAAAAAGACTCGCCAGCAGTGCTTGGGTCAGCATGGAAATACTGTGGGTCATAGACGCGTGCGAAGTTAATCAGTTCATCGCGTTCAATGCATCGCGTGCTAGAAACACGGACTTCGCCAACGCTTAAGTCTTCAAAATAACGCCGTAAGGTCACGGCTTTGCCGCAGTGCTGCTGGTATCGGTTGGGTCTGTACCGTGCCCACTGCCGACCGTTGCCATGCCACCGGTGATGGCGAGACGCATCGCTGCTTCAACGGGCATATCGATATGTTCAATAGCTGTTTTTGGTACATACATTGTGATTCCACCGAGCATATAACTGAGTGGAAAGTAGACTGCTACCAGTTCAGCGCCCGTGTTCTTGTTCAGGTCGGGCAGGTCCTCGCGAGTAACGAAGCCGAGCAGCCGTGCCTCGCCAAGCCGAAAGGTCACAACGCTTTTTAAATCCTGCTTCTCCTGTCCTGATGGTAGCAACCGCGCCACATCTCTGAAGGCCCCGTATACCGTTTTGATCAGTGGGATGCGCTCCAAAAGCTCATCCCAGCGCGCGAGCGCCTGGCGCACGACGTAGGCATTGACGATCGACCCTACAGCAAACAGCACTAGCAGGCCGGCTAGGATGCCCATGCCAGGTCGGTAGTGATCAACGGTAATGATGGTCGTCAGGAGGCGGCGCATCATAGATTCTGCGCTAGTCGCAATCCACCAAAGCGAATACAACGTGAGGCCAAGGGGAAGTACGGCCGCAAGGCCTTTCATGAGAATGGCAGTTAGCGATTTCATAGGTGGCTCAAAATAGCTGGCCAAACAGAGTTCCAAACAGAGTTATAGTGTGACACGGTTCAGGCGACACTTGGATGTCCCTTCCCCATCATTCCTGTAGATCGCGTACCATTCAAGACACCGGTCGCTTTAGAGGCTGCTAAGTCGATGGCTGCTTATACCGAAATTGCATGGACACAAGGTAATTCCGATGGTTTTTTGCAAACGCGCCGCGTTTTATTGCCATACCCAGCCGGCAGGGGGCGCTACAGAGGCGCCTTACGCGGGCCGATGAAAATCCTGATTACTTGGCATCTGCGGACGTGTATCGCGTTGATGTCTTTGCTGCTCAGTGCCTGCGCCACGCCGACCTTGCCTCGAATTGAGACGGCAGCTCATGTGGATCTGCCTCGCTTTATGGGTGATTGGTACGTGATAGGGCATATCCCGACCTTTTTGGAAGCCCAGGCCTTTAATGCGATTGAGCGGTACGACCTCAACACTGATGGGTCGATCGCCACCACGTTCAGTTTTTATAAGGGCAGCGCGACCGGCCTCTTCAAGCAATATCACCCCACCGGTTTTGTACGCGATGAGGTTGATCATTCGACCTGGGGGATGCAGTTCGTCTGGCCCATCAAGGCCGAGTATCTGATTGCGTATCTAGACAGCGCTTACACTGAAACAATCATCGCCCGAAATGTACGCGACTATGTGTGGATAATGGCGCGTAATCCTCGCTTGAGTGAGGCGGATTATCAGCGTTTAGTGTCTCGCGTAGCTGCTCTTGGCTATGATACAACCCGGTTGCGTCGAGTCCCACAAGAGTGGCCTGCGAAACCTTGAATTTTTTATTGATATAGCTTTCACTGTAATGGTTACGCTGGATTGTTCTGGCCGTTGATCTCCCGCTTAAGTAGCCACCTCAAGCATTATTTTCCCAATATGCTGGCTTGATTCCATGAGTGCATGCGCCTTCGCTGCATCCTTCAGTGGGAACGTAGCGTAAATTTGAGGTTTGCAACGGCCTGCGCTCAGCACTGGCCAGACGCGTTCGCGCAGTGCTTGCGCAAGCGCAGCCTTTTCCGAGTTGCTGCGAGGCCGCATGGTTGAGCCTGTGATGACCAAGCGCTTTTGCATGACGCGCAACAGATCAAACTGCTCCACTTTGCTGCCATGCATGGTGGCTACCTGCACTAATCGACCATCCATGGATAGGCAAGCAAGATTGCGTGCAAAGTAGGGTGCGCCTACGATATCGATAATCACATTGACGCCAGCGCCCGCTGTCAGCTCCGCAATCTTTTGCGAAAAGTCGTCTGTTTTGTAGTTGATAGCGGCATCGGCGCCTAGTGCCATACATGCGAGAGCCTTTGCTTCGCTACCGACAGTCACGTAGGCGCATGCACCAAATTCCCGAGCGAGTTGTAGTGCTGTCACACCAATGCCGCTGGTGCCACCATGAATCAGCACGGACTCACCGCGTGTTAACCGACCGTGTTGGAATAAGTTCGCCCAGACAGTGAAATAGGTTTCCGGCAGCGCTCCTGCCTGTATCGCATCGAAGCCAGTCGGCCATGGCAGGCACTGTGTCGCTGGCGCGGTGCAGTATTCGGCATAGCCGCCCCCGTTTGTCAGAGCGGTCACACGGTCGCCGACCTTAAATAAAGTCACTGATCGACCGACAGCAACTACCTCACCGGCGACTTCAAGGCCAATGATGGGGCTCGCACCCGCAGGCGGTGGGTACAGTCCCCGCCGTTGCATGATATCTGGTCGATTGACCCCGGCGACGAGGACGCGGATGAGCAGATCATGGTCTTGGGCTACCGGTAGTGGTCCCGTGGTGAGCATGAGCGCGTCCGCCTCGCCCGGCTCCCGCGCTAAGACGTAATGCATTTGGTTCGGCAAGGCGGTCATCATCACAGGCGTGATCCTTGGTCGGAGTTGGGGAGCTAATGGTACGCCCCCCTGCGCCCTTCCGTCTTGTGTGACATCGCGCGAGCTCGGCTAGAATTTAGTTCTAGCACCTAGGAACGCTACGCGCCCGAGCTGGCCGTACTGATAGGCTGTTTCATAGTGTCGATCGGTCAGGTTCTCCAAACGGGCATAGAGCTCGGTTGTTAAGCCCACAGGGTAGGAACCCTTTAGATCAACCAAGGTATAGCCGCCGAGCGCAATGCGATTTGCTGGATCATCAAAACTTAATCCCGAATAGCGCACTGACAAAGAGACGGACGCCTTCTTAAACTGATAACTGGCCGTGAAATTGGCCGAGTTCTTAGGGCGGCGAGGTAGAACGTTGCCGGAAGTAGTCGTGCCGGCAGAGGTATCTTTTGTATTGGTGTATGTGTAGTTAGCAGCCGCACTAAGCGCACTAGTTAACGAGAGGCGCGCTTGCAGTTCGATACCACTTGCGATGCTTTCAGAAATATTTGCGTAGTAGCCATAGGGTTCGGTGGCGCATAGTGGAGTTACATTTACGCAATCAAAGAAGTTGATTAAATCGTGACTAACCCTGTGAAAATAAATGAGGCCGACCATAGCGTTCTTGTGGTAGGAGTGATGCTCAATACCAGCGTCCCAGCTACTCGATGTTTCTGGTAGGAGAGCGAGATTGCCGTAGGCTCCATAAAGCTGATACAGCGTCGGGGCCTTAAATCCTTGTGAGAAACTTGACCTTAGCACGGTGCGCTCGTTATCTAATACCCATGCGCCGGCAATTTGCGCCGTGCTGTGGCTACCAAAGACACTATGATGATCAACGCGGCCACCTGCCGTGAGGGTCAGCGCATGCAAAGGCATTATCTGTAGTTGACCAAAGCCACTTTGGATAGATGCTGATGCGCTCAATGGCGTGGGGGCTGGATAATCGTAGGCGGGAGTATCGGTTCGAATCGTCGTGTGCTCATCCTGTAGGCCAAATACGGCACTGACGCTGGGCGATATTTCCCAGGTGCCCTGATAATCGGTGCGCATGTTGTGGCCGATGCCGTAAAACGTCTCAGTAACGGGCCCAGCATACGGATCGAAATTGTGCCGCTCAGTATCGGTGTACTCAAAAGCAAGTTTGTTGATAAGCCCGATAGAAGGCACTTTGAATTTAAGACCGACATAGCCGATGAGTTCGTTTAAAACTCCGTGCTCACTGTCATCTCCAAATGTATACGTTGGTGTGTTGTAACCATCAAAAGCGACTGCCTCGCGGGCAGCGTAGCCATGCAGATCGAGTTCAGTGTTTGGGTTGAACCCATAGCGAATGCTGCCGACAACTCCTTCCATCCGGCTGCCTGTGAGGCGTTTACCGCCATATTGCGCATCAAACGCAGGGATTCCAGCCGTATTGTAGTAGCTTCCCGCAAGCTTGTAGGTCAATGCGCCATCTTTCCCGCCAAAGCCACTGGACAGATAGCTCGTCGAGTGGGAGCCACCTTCGACACTGGCGTGTCCCTCAAAGACGCTGGTTGGATCAGAAGTGATCACATTGATGACGCCGCCGATCGCTTGGCTGCCATACAGCACGGATTGTGCGCCACGCACAATCTCAACGCGCGTGACATCGCTGGTTAAAAGGCTCGAAAAGTCAAACCCGCCACTCGGAGCCGCTGGTTCATTAAGAGCCACACCATCAATCAGTACCAACGTCTGATCGCTATCAGCACCACGGATAAACACCGAAGTGACCGCTCCAAGCGCGCCATTCCTAACCATACTAATTCCAGGCGTTGTAACCAGTAGATCTGCTACCGAAACAGCCTGGCTTGCCTGAATACTCAAGTCGTTGAGTACCGTAACGGAATTACCAATTTTTGAGAGTGGCTCAGGCATGCGATTAGCAACGACCACCACCTCGTCAAGCCCAACCGATCTTTCGGCACTCGAGCTATCAGCAACCGCGGTTGCCCCGTATCCCACGGTACTTACTACCGACAACAGCCCAAAAACACTTAAAAAGCGCAGGAAAACGCCCATATTGAACCCTCAGACAGCAACGACGTGCCGACTGTGGCTAAACAAAAGCAGCGTACCCGACCGCAAGACGCGAGCGCACGAACGCCACTGCGTGTTTAACCGCAGAACGACTCTCCGTCGCCACTCGGGTGTGTCCGCTCGCTCAGCACACCCCGGCTGTTCGATGGGCGACTGTGACAAGCAGGTCTCCTGACTCGCGGCTCCTACCGAGCATCACCTTCCCAGCGTTGAAGCCAGTGGTTTTTGATGCCAGCATACCGCTCACAGTTGCGGGGGCAGCCCGGGGATTACACCCGAGTTCCCTTTCAATCCCCCGAGGGGGAACTTGCCACAACCTCAGAGTGCCTAAAAAGATATGGTGCGTCAACTGTGCACCTGAGCCACAGCATATTTAATCGGAAGAGCTCATGTCCTGTAGACCCACCACTAATGTGCCGGGCCCACCATGGACACCGAGTGCGGTACCGAGCCCAACTAACCACGATTCGCGCACTGATGGATGTATTTTTAGGAGCGCCAACAACGTGGCTCCTGCCGCAGGGTCATTGCCATGCGCGACGATGAGTCGGTAGGCGCGAGCTTTTTTTAGGTGGCGTAGGATGAACCGCGCAAATTGAACCATCGCGTTCTTTCGCCCGAATAAAAAGCCACCGACCCCTATTTTTCCATTTTGCCGGGTAACGAGCAGCGGCGCTATATGCAACGTATTTGCAATGGTTCTTACAGCAGGGGGTACACGTCCACCACGCACGGCGTAATTAAGGTCAGCAAGATAAGCAAAGGTACGGGTGCGCTTGCGCATTCGGCATAGGCTGTTAATGATATCTTGAAGTCCCATGCCAGCATCTGCACACTCAGCGGCATGCATCAACAGTAAGGCTTGGCCCGCAGATGCATTTAACGAGTCGATGACTGTGATCGAGTGTTCGCTATTTACTTCCCTAGCTCGACCTGCAGCAGTCCGCGCAGATTGGAGCGTTCCACTGACCTTTCCACTCACATGCACCGATAGAACGTGCGCGTAATGTGAGCCAAGGAACCCGTATAAGCGACGAAAGTCACCTGCTGGTGGCTGCGAGGTCTTTGGTGCCACCTCACTCGCTGCAAGCCGAGTATAAAAATCCTCTGTCGATAAACTCACTTTATCAAGGAAACTAGTGGCTCCAAAGTGTATGCGGATCGGTACGACGTGAATATCGAAGCGTTCCAACAGCTCTTCAGGTAAATCCGCCGCAGAGTCAGTGACGATCGCGAGTGTGCGTTTTGCCGCATGGAGGGCCGACTCCTGCTGACGCTGCATATCGTCGGCTTTTTCTGAAGTAACGGCTCCAAAATCGAGCGCTGCCCGAAATATTGCCTGCGGGTTGTTAGTGTGAATATGAATGCGTGCCTTGCGACGACTACCAGCCACTACCAGACTTGAGCCCAGCGTGCTTAACCGCTCACGTAGGGCGCGCAGCTCAATAGCATCTGAAGTTACCATGCACTCAGTGCACCAACGGTGCTCGAGGTGGACTTCACTGCCTGCGTGATCCGACTCCTCTGAGTCCGCGACAAGTGCGGCACTCGACTCTACTAGCTCGCCTGTTTTTAGGTAGTCAGACATGCCTCCTAGTAGGGCCACGACGCCTGCTGCGCCCGCATCAACAACGCCCGCATCTTTGAGGGCAGACAGTTGCATTGGGGTGTTAATCAGCGCGCGCTGTGCAGCGTCGAGAGCGCATTCCCAGACACTGCTTAAGTTCATAGAGACGTCGACAGCTTTAAGGAGTAATTCGTTAGAAAACGCATCAAATATGCTCAGCATGGTGCCATCACGGGGCTCTATCACGGCGCCCCGCGCAGATTTCGCTCCGTTTGACACAGCTCGCGCAAGTTTAATTGGAATCAACTGTGCGTCTTGGGCAGCCTCTTCGGCAATGCCTTGCAGAAATTCCGCAAGAATCGCTCCTGAATTGCCGCGTGCGCCATCAATCGCTGCGTCAGCTATTTGCGCGAGCCGCTCACCAGCATGAGCAGCGGTTGTTTTTATTAGACTTGCGCGCACCGCACTGAGAGTAAAAGCAAGATTAGTGCCAGTGTCGCCATCAGCTACGGGGAAAACATTGATACGATCTAAATGCTGTTGCGCAGAAAAAACCCGATCAATTCCAGCACGCAGCGCATAGGCAAGCTCAATGCCGTCCAGTATGGCGAGTGGTGGCGTGCGCATCATGACCATACTTTGTACATCACAGGCGCTTAGTTGCGCGTCAATAAAAACCGTGAGCCACGGTAGTTGATCACGGCTCCACCTGATTCGATGCGCTCGACCAGCATGCCGTCACGAGAGCTGTCGCCTTCGCGGAGCCGCTGCCCGTTGATCATAACAAAGCGCTGTTTAGGCTCTTCACTGTACACGAGTAGGTCGAGATTCAGGCGGGGCATACCGGCGACAACTGCAGCGGAAAGTTCGCTCAGTAGGGGCAAGTCTGAGACGACTTGCTCGCGTTTTGGCGCGACTGTGGGCTGTTGGTCGTTAAACTGAACAGAGCGCACGGTTCGGGTGACAATGTGTGAGGGTGCTGCATGTGGCTCTGGTAAATCGAGTGTCACATCGGGCTCTACCTCTGCCGCAAGCGGCCTTGTTTCATTCGGCAATGCCGTTCGAGTATCGGGGTGTGTTGGCGCATCTATACGTTCGGGAATATGCCGTGTGTCTGTCCCGTCAGTCGAATAGGACTGTTGCGACTTAGTTGTCGCTGAATTTATGGCTGGTGCAATAGCACTTGGTTCGGCCGTGCGCCTCAAAAGAATGACTGACAGTACCCCGACATTAATAAGGAGCAAAAAGACAATTCCCACAAGGGCCAAGGGCAGTCTCGATGGGGTTGAACTCGATGCTGGTAGTTCGGCATAACCAGGTAAGGCCTGGCGTTCGCGAGCGAGGTCTGATTTTCTTAGGGCATCAAGAATAAACGACATCTTAAGCTCCGCTGCTGTGCAGTGTGGGAGTGCCGGGCGCGCTTGCTAGAGAATCTAGGAGTAACAAAGTTTGTGCACCTGCAATCCCATCGACTACGAGCTGATGGGACTTCTGGAAGTCGGCAATTTCTTGCTGTAAATCAGCGCCATAGGTTGTAGTAGATTTTGCTTGAGTGCCGTTTATGGATGCAACAGTCGTACGAAGCCAGCGAATAGCATCGCCGCGCATGCCGGGTCTTAAAACCGTCCCTGTCTTGGTCGGTGGTTTCCATACCAACAGAAACTCCCCAAACCACCACTGCTCAAAATCTGCGATGCTGACATCTAGAGTATCGTCAGCAATCTGTAAGGTTGCTTTAGTGTCAGAAAGATGTGCAAGTACGGCTTGAAATTCACCATTTGGTGTCAGCAAAGACACAATAACTGGTCGGTTGAGTTGCCGTAGTTGTGCGAGGGAGCCTTTTTGTGAAAGACAGGCAAGACCGGCCGCGGTGGCTTGTTCACAAGCTCGCCCTTGCCCAGAATCGATCGGCAATTTCCACAGTGCAAAGAGCGTAGTGAGCGCAACGTCAGTGCTCGCGCTTCCTGGGTGCGTGCTTAAAAAAGCAAGCGTGGTAGCCGGCACAGAAGCCCGTTTTGGCTGAACAAGAGCTACTTGTGTCGCTGGGACTGCGGCAATATGCGGGCGGGCCGGATGACCGATAACCAACCAATAAATCGCGATTCCTAAAACACTTATACCAACGGCTGCAGTCGCGGCTAGCGTAAAAACAAGCCAAGGAGCGGTGATCGTACGGCCATGCACTTCGCTGGCAGCGCGACGCACTAGAGCAGCCGTAACGGTGTGCATCTCCCGAGTGTAAGCGCCTAGCAGAGCACGATCTGCAATGACGTTGAGCAGGCGCGGTACTCCCATCGATAGGCGATGGAGCTCGCGCAGAGCTCTGGGCGTAAAAATATCATTAGTTGCTCCGGCAACACGAAGCCGATGGCGTATGTAAGCCAGCGATTCGCATTGCACGAGAGGATCTAAGTGGTAGCGGCCGGTGATTCGCTGCGCTAATTGGCGAAGTTCGCTACGCGCGAGCAAGGCGCGCAGTTCGGGCTGCCCAACTAAGATGATTTGCAATAATTTCTGTGTTGCTGTCTCGAGATTTGTGAGTAGGCGGACCTGTTCTAAAACGTCCGCTGATAGCTGTTGGGCTTCATCGACCAACACAATTACACGTCGCCCCCTAGCGTGCGCATCAAGTAAAAAAATGTTGAGCTGGTCGACGAGTGACTTCACGCTATGGTGCAAACTGATCGGAATCGCGAGGTTGAGTTCAACCGCAATGGCGAGAAGAAACTCCTCGGGTGTCATGCGCGGGTTTAAGATGAGGGCTACATCTGCGTGTGCTGGCAGTTGCCCCAGTAAGCTGCGTACAACGGTTGTCTTGCCAGTTCCCACTTCGCCAGTGAGCTGTACGAAGCCGCCAGCATCCTCAATCCCGTACAACAAATGGGCGAGCGCCTCAGCATGCCGCTCACTTAAATAAAGGTAGCGGGGATCTGGCGTAATTGTGAAGGGCTTCTCTGTGAGCCCAAAGAAGCTCGTATACATCCTGTGAATGGTAACCCAGACCGACTCACCTGCTGCATTGGTGATGACTTAAAGCTAATACGTTAAATAAAACAGCATGTTACGTGAGTTCAGCTTTTAGCGCTTCGTGTCTGCTTGGCGATGAACTCGCATAGTTGATTTGCCCTTCGTCCGTCTCACCCTTACCACAAGCGACGCGAAGGTGCTGTGTGATGGGGGGCCTCGAGCCAATCGATAGCCGTAATACGTTCACGGACATCCGGCCCGTTGGATATAAGCCCCTTTGACGCAAGGGCACAACATCGAGCGCAGGAGCTACAGCGTATTCCAAAAAATCCGTAACGCAATCGACGGTATGCTCGCTGCTCGATGTGTGAGAACGGTGTTTAACCGCGCACCTTAAACTGCAAAATCCAGAATTTGCAGGGACCAAATTAGGTGGGATGATCGGGATAGTAAGAAACTTACTAGCTTCCCCAGCACGGAAAGTTGTGATCGAAAAGTCCCAAGCTTGAGTCCATGTAAGGCTTATTTACAGAGCCTGAGAACCCGGACAGTATTGGCCGTACAGACGTACCCGGCTTCAGGTGCTCTTGAGCTACCTGTTGTATGCAGTGCTCAGCCATTATGCCAGCCTTGTCATCAACGTTTTCATAAGCTGGCAACACAAAGTTTTCGCAAAGGTCCTTTGACGTATAAAAGAAACGGCTATCCAAACCGCCGCTATAATGCGCCTCGCGCCAGAACATATTTCTTAGGTTGTTTTGCTGAATCACTTTTTGAATTTCACCAAAATTTCGACAATACACCTTACCGGTGCACTTGAAAAATTGCTGCATGACTGCAAGAAAAGTGACGTGTGCAGTGCAAATCTAATTAGTGCACCTTCGCCGTAACCTTTGCCTTTTGTTTTCACTAATTCAATATTTTGCAGGTAGCTGACTTGCTCGACTTCAACATTCATCTGCTTAAGCAGCTGAACTTCTTCCTGATTGAGTAAGGTTTGTCCGGTAGCGTCAGCAATAACAATCTTTTGTGCCCCTAAAGCAGACCAAAAGAAGACACCCGCTTTGGCCGTAATGATTCTTTTCGCGAAGTTCGTCATTTCTAGCGCAAAGACACCCGGCGGGGGCTTCGTTGCTGTTGTGATCAAAACTAACGGAGGTACATTACTCACGTTCAATGTCCTACTTGGATGCCGCACTTTATCAATTCAGTCAATGCTTTGCCACAGTTGTTACAGCTTTGTCGACGGAAAAAATTTGGGATCGTCCTCGCTGCTCATGTCGTTTTTGGTAACGCGACTGAGACTGCTCGCACGCTGTACAGCGCCACTACCGAATTTCTGACGTATAAGATCTAAAGTTGGATCGAGGTTTTGGGGGCTATTTTTATGAAAGAGAGTGTCCTTGGAATCTTTTATTCCAAATAGATCCAGCTGTGTTGCTGGTGACAATGTGCTGACAGACATACCGAGTAAGCGAATAGCTGCTCGTGATTGTTCCGTTAACCAGATGTTCAATAGTTCGCGTGCAACCCGTAGTAGCGTCGCTGTTTCAGCGGTCGGTGGGTTAAAGCTACGACTGCGCGTGTGAGTACTAAAATCGCCTTTGCGGATTTTGACGGTGACAGTGCTACACATCAGCTGCTTACCGCGTAAGCGAGTTCCTACCCGGTCAGCAAGCTTGCCAAGCTCTGCAGTCAACGCTTCGTGACGTGTCAGGTCAGTTGCGAAAGTTTCCTCGGCGCTCACCTGTTTTTCCAAAGAGTCAGAGACTACAGCACGTTCATCAATTCCGGCTGCTCGTTCGCGTACTCGTGGCGTATAGCGGCCGAATAGAGGTACGAGCACGCTATCGGTCGCAGTTCGTAATTGTGCAAATGTACTGATGCCGTTCTCTTCTAGCCGCGCCGCTGTTTTTGTACCAATGCCGGCGAGTCGACGGATTGGCAGCTGATCCAAGGTGCGCAGCACTTCGGTAAAAGCAATTTCACACAGTCCGTCAGGTTTTTTTAAATCAGATGCAATTTTCGCTAGCAACTTGTTGTGAGATACGCCCACGGAGGCAGTCAAGCCAATTTCAGTCCGAATGCGCCGCTTGATCGTTTCTGCGATTTCTATTGCGCTACCAAAGAGCCCAAGACTAGCCGTGACATCAAGAAACGCTTCATCCAGCGACAAGCCCTCGATCAGTGGGGTATAATCTTTGAAAATACTAAAAATACGTTCCGATACCTTGCGGTAGCGAGCCATACGCGGTTTGACAACAATGGCATGTGGACAGCGCTGTAATGCCATTTGTGTGGGCATTGCAGAGCGCACGCCAAATTTGCGTACCTCATAGCTAGCTGCTGCAACGACGCCTCGCGCAGATTCGCCGCCGACAATTATCGGCTGGCCGCGTAATTCGGGGCGATCGTTCTGTTCAACAGACGCGTAGAACGCATCCATGTCGACATGCAAAATCGCACGCATGGTAGCGGACCTCAACTAACGTTGCTGCTTTCGCGTGATAGACATTTTAGGCTTTTAGAGCGCGCCTATCGGGGGTATTTCGGGATTATACCTTTTGGCATTGCCGTAACCGTGCAGGTGGCTGACCACGATTGTTGCCCATAGGGTCAGCTATTGGGCAATATTCAGAGGGCTAGGTGTCACTTGGGCGTCGCAGATGCCAGCTAGTCACCGATTCATATGCACAAGCGACTTGGAGCAGGCGAGTCTCAGCAAACGGCCGGCTGACTAACTGCATGCCGGCTGGAAGACCGTTGGTCGTAAAGCCAACCGGTACGCTCATCGCCGGTATGCCGAGGTAATTGAACCCAGCGGTGCAGTGCACCAAGCGGGCGATAATTGGCCACATAGAAGGGTTTGTCCCGACATCGGTCGCGGCGATCGTTGGTACCTCAATGGCAATGGTGGGGGTGATCAGTACGTCACAGTGCGCATAGACCTCAGTTACGAATTTTCGCAAAATCATCGGACGCAGTAGCTGGGCCTCGAGGTATGAGGCAGCGGGAATGGCAATCCCTGTCATCGCACGCGTTCTCACTTGGGGCGAGTAATCGCTGGCCTGATGGCGGAGCCAATGGCCGTGTAGTGCAGAAGCTTCTGAATAGACGAGTACGCGGCTCAGCTCGTTTAAATGCTCGGGTGTAGGCACACGGACCGGCACGCGAATCGCGCCTAATGACTCGAGCGCTTGTAGTGCGGATTCAATAAGTGGGGCCACCGCGGCATCTATAGAGTCAAAATAGTAATTCTCGGGTACACCGATGCGCAGGCCACGTACGCCGTTTTGCAGCAGACTTTCGTAGTCTGGCACCGCGCGCCTACTACTTGAAGGATCCGCAGGATCGTGTCCTGCAATGACACCTAGTAGTGTTGCTAGGTCATGCGAGGTGCGCGCCAGTGGGCCCACATGATCGGTGGACCAGGATAGTGGCATGCTGCCGGCTTTGCTAATACGACCGTACGTTGCTTTAAGCCCAAGCACACCATTAGCAGATGCGGGTAGGCGTACGGAGCCACCAGTATCGGAACCCAAAGTTGCAAATACGATACCCGCAGCAAGCGCAGTCCCAGAACCGCTAGAAGAGCCGCCGGCGATGAATTCTGGATTCCAAGCATTACGGCAGTGGCCGTGAATCAGGTTGTGTCCGGTGGGGCCTAGGGCGAATTCGGTCATGTTGAGCGCGCCAATATTCACGGCCCCAGCGTTCTCTATTAGCGACAAAATCCGAGCTTTTTGGTGAGATATAAACCCTGCCCGTAAGCGTGAGCCAGAACTTGTTTCCCGGGCAGGGTCATAGAACATGTCTTTGATTGCAATAGGTACGCCATGTAAAGGCCCCATCGTCATGCCACGTGACAGGGCTTCATCAGCGCTTTTGGCCTGATTTAGTGCAGAATCCTCTTCAATACGTATAAAGCAATTCAGTCGTGGATTGAGTCGCTTCGCTTTCGCAATACATAACTGTGTCAGCTCGACGCTCGATATTTGTCGAGTCGCGATCGCCTTAACAGCATCATGTAGTGAGTGAATCGTATGAGGGCTCATTCGGGGTCAGCGAGCTGCTCAAGCTCAACTAAGTAAAGACCAGGCTCCATCGCAAATAGGCTCTCATCCGCACTCGCAGTGACTGCGCGAGTCGCGTTACTCGCACCTATGGCGATACGCTGTGCCGTATCCACGTCTAGAGGTGGATACCCTTCAATGGCGGCGAGCGCTTGAACCGCATCCGCCGGCAGTGTGATTGGATTGACTTCGAGTTTAGTCAATTTGTTTAAGTCCCCGCGTAGTCGTCTGGCAGCTATCGTATGCGCTATGATAACGATGCAGCTTTTAGAAGAAACTTTCAAGCTTGTTCGCCAATGGTTTAGTAGATCATAGGATGATTTATGGCAATTTCTTTGTACGCGGCATCTATTCCTGTTTTTAAGCAGCACTTGCTTGCCTTGAAAGATGTGTTGGGAAAAGCCGAAGTACAGGCTGCTGCCATGAAAGTGGCTCCTGGGGTATTCCTAGAGGCACGGTTACACCCAACGATGTTTCCGCTCATTCGTCAGGTACAAATCGCAGCTGATTTTGCCAAAGGCGCATCAGCTCGTCTTGCGGGGCTTGACCTGCCTGCATATCCGGATACGGAAGCCAGCTTTAGCGAGCTGACAGATCGTATTGATAGGACGATTGGTTTTATCGATTTGATCAAGCCGGAGCAGATCAATGGGCAGGAAGAACGCGCGGTGGAGTACAAAGTTGCCGGACAGATGCGGCGCTATGAGGGGCTACCGTATTTGTTGACCTACGCGCTGCCAAATTTCTTTTTTCATGTCACGACCGCGTATGCAATTTTGCGCCACAACGGCATAGATCTTGCGAAGAAGGATTTTCTGGGGGCTGCGTAAGGATTTAACTTTGACGTTTAAAGAACCGTGCCGGATGTCTGCAACGCGTCTTGCAACGTTGTACAGACGGCATTGATCGCCGTAATGCGTGTTGTGCTTTTGCGCCAGACTGCCGCGAGTGTGCGACGCGGCTCGGAGTCGTCGAATTTCCTGATAGAGACGTCTTTTGCAACAGCAAATGGGCCACGTGTTGCAAGTTCAGGTAGCAGCGTGATGCCGAGTCCAGCAGCAACCATTTGTCGCAATGTTTCAAGGCTTGTTGCCCTAAAGTCTTGAGCTTCTTGCACGTCCACGCGACTACATACGTCAAGCGCTTGATCTCGCAGGCAGTGACCATCCGCAAGTAACAAGAGTGTTTCTCCGCTTAGATCATTCGTGCTGAGAGTCGGTTTCGTTTCGAGACGATGGCCAGCGGGGACCGCAAGCATGAACGCCTCGTCATATAGCGGGAGTATCTCTAATCCTTCAAGGTCGACTCCGAGTGCCAGTATGCCAAGGTCGAGTTCTCCGTCACGCAAGCGGTCGAGTAGTGGGACGGTTTGATACTCGTACAACATCGTACGCAGACGGGGTAGCCGCGCTCGGATGTATGGGGTTGCTAGAGGTAATAAGTACGGCCCTAGGGTTGGAATGAAGGCTACCCGCAGCGTGCCGGCGAGTGGGTCACGTGCCTCGCGAGCGAGCTCCACGATATCATCGGCGTCCTGTAGCATGCGGCGGGCACGGGATACGATGCGCTCTCCGGCTTCCGTGAGTGAGACATTTCGGGGTTGGCGTTCAACCAGAGCGACACCGAGGTAGTCTTCGAGCTTTTTGATTTGTGCTGACAGGGTTGGCTGGCTGACATGAGATTTGGTCGCGGCGCGACCAAAATGGTGCTCGTCGGCTAGTGCAACGAGATACCGTAAGTCACGCAGGTTCAAGCGACGATCCTAATCATTGGGCAATTCTATCATAAATAGAAGATTGATTTACAGTATCTATTTCAAAAAAGACCCCATAGATTTGGGTAAGTAGTCACACGTTGGACTGTGGGAAGTTATTGCCACAGGCAGCCGTATACTCAAGCTATGAGGCAGCAACGGCAAAAGCGGGCAGCGGGCATCGTGATTACGCGTGATACAGCTAATGGCCCAGAGGTGTTGTTGCTGCGCGCTTATCGCAATTGGGATCTGCCCAAGGGAAGGTTAGAGGATGATGAGACTCCTCTACAGGGTGCTTTACGTGAGGTGCGTGAGGAAACGGGAATTAGTGTCCTTGAATTTTCATGGGGTGAACAGTCTATTGATACCGAGCCTTATGCCGGCGGCAAAATCGTGCGCTTCTTTTTAGCACGTACCCACGGCGCTATCGTAAGCCTACCGATCAATCCCGACCTTGGGCGCCCTGAGCATCACGAGTTTCGTTGGCTGAGTTTCCCGGCAGCGCTGCAGCTTACGGTGCCTCGGTTACAGCGCGTATTACAGTGGGCCGCTGCCCAGATCGGTATCGTTTTAGACTCTGGCCCCCGTTAAAAATCCCAAGATCCGCTTTGGCGTTAGCCAATCACACCGCATGCATCCCGTGGCCCTGAGTTGCCCGAGGGTTGGGAGACGTAGTCATCTGGGTTGCGATGCACGATGACGCTCCGTCCGATAATCGATGTCGGTCCAGGACTGATGCTGAGCCCTAACACGATTGCCGACACGCGCACGTTGCCATGATGGTCGGCCACCACGCTCGGCAAGTCACCAAGATGATGCACCGTCGCGCTCATACGGCCATGCGCCGTGCTGCTAGGGTTGAAGTGTCCACCAGCGCTCGCCGCATCGAGTGCCGAGCAGTCCCCGACATCATGAATATGTAGGCCGTGCTCACTGTTTGGAATGAGGCCGCTTAGCATAATTTGCGCACGCACTCCGCCCGTTACCGAACTGAAGCGAACGGAGCCCGAGACTTGGCTTCCAGAGCGAGGCTGCAAAGAGGCGAGTGCCTGAGGCACATTATTTGACAGTGTTTGGCAGGCGGAGCTGCTTAGTAGTCCAACCAAAAGCAGAGGAATCAGACGTCGCATTATATGGCTCCAGCGTGCTTAAAAGCGATGCATTCAGGATGGTTCATCTGACGTAAATAGCGCTTCTAAGTCGGCGCTCAGTTCGCAATAGCAAGATTAAGTAGATCAAGATGATCACGTTCAACAGCAGCACTCCGATTTTAACTAATGAGACGTGTATTGCAATCTCATAAAGCTCAACAGGAATCAGCGAACAGGTTGCAACTACAGTCAGTATTTCAGCCCAATGGCGGCCATTCCACAGGCCCCACGCTTCGAGTACAAATAGGCCTGAGTATGCAAAAGCAGCCATTGCAATCCCGCGCATCGTATGCGGGCTAATGCCACTGAGAAAACTGATGGCATTTCGAATCATGTCTTGTTCGAAAGCATATGGAAGGTCGTGCGCTAAGCGCAACAAAGCCCCCATAATGGCAGAATCATAAAAGCGTAAAATCCCAATGGCGGTCGCAATAACGAACAGCGCCTTAAGTAATTTAAATGCCGCAATCAAACGCAGAACTAACAATGAGCGCTGTTTGATAGGCAAGGATGTGGATGTCCGCACAACAGTTCCATAGGTTCGGTTTAGCGAAAAGACCGATCACGTACGCACAGTCTGATGTTCTATCGGCATGTACGCAAGCGGGGGGCCTACACCACACGGTTCCGTTGACCTCCAAGCAAAAAATCCTTGATATTTAATGCAACTTCGTCAATCGACCGCTGCCGTGCCTCACGTGCAGCCCAAGCCGTGTGCGGAGTGACGATCAGTTGCGCTAAATCGGGCGCTAATAATGGGTTGCCTGACAGCGGCGGCTCTTCTGGCAAGACATCACATGCGGCACCACCCAACTGACCGTTACGTAGCGCATCGGTCAGTGCTTGACAATCGACAAGCCCACCTCGTGCTGTATTGATCAAAATTGCATCACGCTTCATAAGCTGTAGCTGCTTAGTCCCAATTAAATGGTGCGTTTCGGGCGTTAGTGGGCAGTGTAGTGACAACACATCCAACCGCGGTAACAGTTCATCGAGTGCAACGCGATTGGCAAACTGGCGCGGCGTTGAATTGGCGACTAAAACATGCATTCCAAATGCTTCAGCCATTACGCCAACCGCCTTACCTAGAACCCCATAACCCACGATGCCAAGCGTCTTGCCACTGAGTTCGCGAATAAAAAGCGCCGCACTCGTCAGTTGCTGATTCTCAAGTCCCCAAGCGCCTGCTTTAAGGAGCCGATCAAACTCCCGCAGACGGTGCGTGAGACACAGCAGCACTGCAAAAACATGTTGTACGACGGACTGCGTGCAGTAATCACGAATATTGCAAATAGCGACGTTTTGTTCACGGGCAGCCGCAAGATCGATGTGGTTAGTCCCAGTGCCTGTCAGAGCAACCAAGCGCAACTCGGGGCAGGCAAGTAATGCGTCCCGCGTGAGGTGGCCTTTATTGAAAATGGCCACCTCACACCCTCGAAGCCGATCAATGAGCTCACTCGGTGTCGTTTCGGCGTGAAACTCTAGGCCGGGCAAAACGCTCAAAAGTTGTGCAGGGTTAAGATCTGCGTTGTAGCTCACCGAGTTATAGTCAAGAAAGACGCTGCGCATATAGAGTTCTATTACTTTTGTGTTACACGCAGGCTTCTGAATTATTAAGATTTAAGTGTATCGCGCCACGTCCTTAGCGCGGCACCATTTTTAATGGATTCTTAATAAAACAAACTTTGCCTGTAATAGTTAGCGAGTAACTTTAGTTGCGCTGCGGCGAAAAAGTCACGCTGGCGCATCACCGTTTCAAATTTCTTACTGTGAGTCCACCTAGATGAATAAACCGAACATCCTGTCCCGTGTAGTAACTGCTGTGCTTCTGACCGCCGGAGTTGGTGGACTCGTGCGGCCAGCCATTGCCGCTGATACTGATGCGAACCAGTCGAGTACGACAAACGGCCAGCCGCGTAAGGGCACCGCCTTGGAAGAGGTCACGGTTATGGCCCAGCGCACGACGGAGGCCCTCGCGCGCGATGCAGAGTTCACTGCGCCTAATTTAGTGAACCTGACGACCGCCGAGGAAATAAAGCGTCTACCTGATGTCAACGCCGGCGAGGCGATTGCGCGCCTGCCCGGTATCTCGCTGGAGACAGACACAGGCGAGGGACGCTTCATCAATATTCGCGGTCTGGATTCGGATCTGAATAGCACGACCTTTGGTGGCCAGCGGATGCCGCCCTCGAGCCCAGCGTCGCCATTTGCGGGCGGCCGAGCAGTGGCTTTCGACTCTATTCCTATCGGGTTTGTGGGCGCGCTGCTGATTACGAAGACGAACCTGCCGGAGCAGGACGCCGAAGCTCTTGGTGGAACAATTGATATCACTCCCAAAACAGTTCCGGCCGATGGCAAGCCATTTGCAAACTTGCGACTTGGTGGTGGCTATGAGGAATTGCGCAGTACCGGCATCACCGATCTATCCGCAACCGCCGGTGGGCGCTTTGGTGGCGACGGCACATACCAGCCTTTCAGCATTCTAGTGACCGGCACATATCATGAAGACAAGCGTGGCATTGATGATATCGAGCCCTCGTATGCTGATGCGCCGCCTGCGCCAGGCAAAGCATTTTCAGACATTCAACAACGCTATTATCAGTACAATCGCAAGCGCCATGGCTACGGCATCGACCTAGGGTATGATCCTGACGCGTCAAATCACTACTACGCTCGCTTGTTCGATACAGGTTATACAGAAACTGTGTATCGCAATATTCTGCGCATTCAGCCTAAAGTTAACTATGTAGATGACAATACCGTTGGTATCGACCCAGCGAATCCAAATAACTATATTGATAACTTTAAAGCTCGCAAAACAATGCGTGATGAGAAGGAAACGCTCGACGCAAAAATTATGGCGATCGGCGGAAAAAACGAGATCGGTGATAACGTTCTCGACTATCGCTTGGGTTACGTGAAAGGATCGTGGAATAAACCGTACGATTACAATTCGACGTTTAAAACTTCGTCTACCGGCGTCATTACCTACGACAACATTTCAAATCCAAACTTTGCGCGGTACACATTCGGTGGCTTTAATCCAACGGACCCGTCAACGTATAAGCTTACCGGGATGTCAAATTTCACAGGCGATGTGTCTGATGACGAGACGTCTTTCAACATAAACCTGTTGATGCCCACCAGTTGGACCAGTGGCGCCAAAGAAAGTTTGAAAATTGGCGCAAACGCACGGTTACGCAAGCGCGAGTATTCAACCACAGCATTTAATGCTGATTTGACTGGCGTCACTTTGCCGCTGAGCGCAGCAGTCACCGGCAACAATGTCAGCTTCTACCTTAACAATTATCAAAATGGTCCTCAGATCAGCCAGAGTATCATGCGTAATCTGTGGGCTTCGGTTCCGCACATTGGCTATGAGTTGCCAGATGGTAGTGAACCAGACTACTTCCAAAAAGATAAAGAAGATGTCTACGCTGTTTATGGACAATATTCATGGACATCCGGACCTCTCGGGTTGGTTGGTGGCGTTCGTATTGAACAAACAGCAGCGACTTACTATGGTAATTCTTGGGATGTAAACACCTCCGTAGTGACACCGCTACAGCAGAACCACAACTACACAAACCTCTTCCCGTCGGTGCAATTGCGCTACGAGTTAGATAAAGACTTAATTGTGCGTGGCGCAATTTCAACGACGATTGCGCGTCCGGGCTTTAATCAGGTCAACCCGACCGCTCTGGTTGATTCAGGTGCGCTTACAGTCACCACTGGAAACGCAAACTTAAAACCCGCAAAAGCTGTCTCGTTTGACCTGTCGATAACCAAAGAGCTTTCGCACGAAGGGGTTCTGTCAGTCGGATTATTCGATAAAGAGATCTCTGACTACATCATTCCCTACACCTCACGCCTGACCGTTGCTGGGTTTGAGGGATTGGGTCCGCTGCTCGCAACCACGTACGCAAACGCCTCGAAGTCTTACTCGCGTGGCCTCGAGTTTAATTATGTGCAACGTCTAAAGGACGTGCTACCCGGAGCGCTGGGGAACATCGGATACGCTTTGAACTATACTCATGTTGATTCTGCAGTACGGGTCATACGCGGCGACCTTAGTACCGACACTGTAGGGCTACCATCAAGCTCCCCAGATACCGCAAACGCAACATTAATGTACGAGACCAAGGCGCTAGAACTGACCTTAGGCGCGATGTACGTGGGGCGCAATCTGTTCGGGTATGGCGGCGGCCCGGGAACGGACGTGTACTCCCAGCACCGCTTATCCGTTGATTTCGGCGCGAACTACAAAGTGAATAGCACCTTAGGGGTGTATTTCAATGCTAAGAACCTCACCAATACGCCACTAAAGTTCACCGAAGGCGTGGCAGAAGATCGTCCGATACAGCGTGAGTTCTACAAGGCGACCTATCTTGCGGGCATTACACTCGACTTCTAGGCTGCACGCCGCGATTGGGGCACGTTAGAGGCTAGAGTAAGACAATATGCGAACTGATGTTAGGGCCGCTGAGCCCTAGCATCAGGGGCCAGCGGACTGCCTAGCGGTGACTGGTGCGCTCACAGCACGCCGACCGTCGCGTACTTAACAAAAACCGATTGTGCCCGGCTATACGCGTAAGCTTTTAGCCTTTCCTGACAACGACACTAAGGCGGCCACGATCGTTGGCAACCTGGTAATCGATCGATTCCGAGAAGCCTCTAATAAGGGCAAGCTGCAGTTCGGTATCCTCATGCTCACGGGCCAGGGGGTTCCCTGTGGCCAGGTTGGTATCAACCACAAGTTCCAGCTTCCCAGTTTTTTCAGAGTAATCAATGCTCAGGTTCACTGATGATTGCTCAATATAAGGTCGATAGAGCTGGAACACCTCTTCGACGATAAGCAGTAAGTTGTGACACGCGCTGCGTGATAAAAATTGTTTTTCGCAGAAATGTTCAATTTCAGCGTTTAGCGCATACAGGTCAAAATCAGTCGATGTGATGTGGCGCGTAATGCTTCGGATGCGATGGATGAATGCGCGAGTCTTTGCCTTCTGCGGATTTTCGAACACCTGTTGCGGTGTTCCTTCCTCGTAAATCAGACCTTCGTCCATATAGAAGACACGATTGGAAACGTCCCGCGCAAAATCCATCTCGTGCGTGACAATTGCCATTGTCATCCCGTTTCGAGCGAGTCGACGAATGACCGCGAGCACCTCACTCACCATGGTGGGATCTAGCGCAGAGGTGGGCTCGTCAAACAAGATGACTTCCGGATCCATTGCGAGACAACGAGCAATAGCGACCCGCTGCTTCTGCCCCCCTGACAGTTCGTCAGGAAAATTACCCGCTTTTTCAGCAAGGCCCACGAGTCGTAATAGATCAAGCGCTTTTGTAGCCGCCGCCTTTTTATCCATTCCAAGCAACTTGATCGGCGAGATGGTCAGATTATCGAGCACTGTCAGATGCGCAAACAGATTAAACGACTGGAAAACCATGTTCATCTTTTGACGAACCTTGGGTATATCTGCGCCTTTTTGCAGTATGTTCACCCCATCAATGCTGATGTCGCCGCTGGTAGGCGTATCAAGCAGATTCAAGCAGCGCAAGAACGTGCTTTTTCCGGTGCCGGAAGGACCAATGATCGACACGACCTCGCCTTTGCGAATCTCCGTATTGATATCTTTGAGTACCAGAACGTCGCCGAACCGTTTGGTAAGATGGTCAACCTTAATCATCGCGCACCCGCCTTACGCCGTTGAAACTTTGGATCAGTTACTCGTTCGAGATACTCAAGCCCCTGCATCAGTACCCAAGAAATAATGAAATACAGCACCGCAACCATGATCAAAGGGAAAAAGGCGTCGAATGTGCGGCTACGAATGATATCGCTTGCCTTTGTTAGGTCCTGCACCGCGATATAGCCGACGATCGACGTCATTTTCACCAGAGAAATAAACTCACCCTTGTAAACAGGCAAAATTCGTTGAATCATTTGCGGGAGCACAATGACATTAAATGCCTGCGTCTTGGTGAAGCCCATTGCAGTAGCCGCCTCCGACTGACCTCGGTCAACGCCTTCTATGCCCGTGCGAAATATCTCTGCCACGTAGGCCGCAAAATTCATTCCAAATGCAATAACAGCCACTACTAACGGACTGATGTCTACTGACGCGAAAGCCACATAGAAAATCAACATCAGCAGTACTACAACTGGCATACCGCGCAAAATGGAAATATAAATTTTTGCTGGAGCATTGACTAAAAAAAGCCGCGACATTCGCATAAAACAGATTAGACCACCGAGTACAGTACCGAACAAAGTCGCAAAGATAGAAATGATGACCGTTGCCTTAAGACCATCCCACAGCAGTAGGTAGCGCTTTTCTTGAATAATGTTGTTTTGAAAACTTGTGGCAACGGCACTAAAAAAAGACGGCTGCTTTGGCTGGGTCACAACCGCTGGAGTTGGGGCTAGCTTGGTCTTGAGCGCAAAGGCAACAGAGTCCTGAGCGAAGTAAGGGTCAGAAAAATCAATCCGTTGTTTTCGCTCTTCAGTGATAAACATGTCAGACGCGCACATGTCGACCTTGCCAACCGCTACAGCAGCTACAAGACCGCCAAACTCCATATCAAAAAACTCAACTTTCTTATCTAGAGCGGCGGCAAAGCGTTTTACAAGCTCAACGTCAAAGCCGACGAGAGCGCCGTCTTGTACGCCCGCAAATGGAAGGCCCCCGCTTGAAATACCAACACGCAGCACACCATGGGAGGCTGTAGTGGGTATCTCGGGCATTTTTGTATCATGGTCAATAGTCCAGCGTTTGACCATGTCCGCATAAACTCCAGACTGACGGAGATTGCTGAGAAACGTATTGAAATCAGCCCGTAATTTAGTTCCCGTCTCCTTATTAAATCCTGCAGCGACTGGAGATGAAAACAGCGGCTCACCTAGCCGGTCGATAGCCGAGTTCTTACTCATGATTTCAGTTAATGAGTCGATATCACTGAATCCGGCATCGATTTTCCCGGAGGTTACTGCCAGAGTCAGGTCAGAGCTATTGTGATACTGAATAATAGTCGCTTTAGGAAAGGTCTTAGTCGCATAGTCGTCGTATACCGTACCGAGCTGCACTCCGAGACGTTTATCTTTTAGGTCGTCTATGTGTACGAGAGCTGCTCGTGGCACTGGCGCGGAAGTGCTCGTTGTAGGACTCGTCGCGATATTAGATTTTAGTGCGTAAACAACAACTCCAGCTTCATAATACGGGTCTGAGAAAGCAATGCGTTTTGCGCGTTCTTCGGTGATGAACATGGATGCAGCGATCATGTCAGCTTTGCCGCTTGCCGTTGCAGCGATAAGGCTGGCAAAGGGCATTGGGGAGTAGCTTACAGTCTTGTGTATTTTTGCAGCAAAGCGCCGAGCAAGTTCAACATCGAATCCAACCATCTCATTATTTTCAACAGCGCCGAAAGGTAGGCCGCCAAGAGCGACCGCGACATTAAGCTTGCCATGCGGATTTGTGATAGGGATATCGGGCATATGAGTGTCCCGAGTCTGAACCCAACGCTTACTCATATCGGCTAACGTACCGTTTTCGCGAATCTCGGCGAGAAACCGGTTAAATTCGTCACGTAGCTCAGTATTCTTGAGATTAAACCCCGCGCCTACTGGTAGGGAAAACAAAGGTTTGCCTAGAACGGCTAGTTCATTATGTGTCAGTAAGACTTCGCGTAAGGCATCAGCATCCGAAAAGCCCGCATCGACTTTGCCGGTACTCACAGCAAGTGTTAGGTCTGCCGTGTTATCGAACTGCAGAACCTGAGCTTTAGGATAGGTTTTGTTGGCATAGGTATCGTGTACTGATCCCATCAGCACCCCGAGTTTCTTGTCTTTTAAATCGTCGGCCGACGCGATTCGTACGTTGCTGGCAGCGGGTTCCGTCGTCTGTATTGCAGGGGTAACCGATTGATGGCACCCGGCCAGCAGAAAACTGAGTAGCAAAAAATGGCCAGCGAGCCGCATGAGAGGATACATAATTTATAGATTCCCACTATTAAACTAGGCACACTATAACAGTGGAAGGTCTGCTGTTGAGGTGCTTCCGTCGTGGTCCCGACCCGTGGGGAAGCCAGAGCACGATTTTAGATGGGACGGCACTCGAGCTTCGCAACTGGAGCGGCGCTTAAACCTGCTGCCCGCGTGCGCCACAGAGCGTTTAGGCGCGCATTGGAAACCGATCTATGAGCTCCACTGACCCTGTATTGCCATCAGATGACATCGAGCTGACTAATGAGGACGTTCTGGATGCTATGGCTCGGGTGCCGGGGTATATCGATATTACGACCGAAGATTTTCGGGAGTTATATCATTTAGCCTATCGACACGCATTGAGTCGGACCCGGGATTTACCTGCGAGAATGGTTGAGCCACTGATAGCCGTCGAGCCTCCGCGGCCCAGGCAAGCCGAAATCCTGTTGGCTTGGGTTGGAGCTTTTCTTGGCATCGCAGTAGTTGCTGCGATCAACCATTTTTTGTTTGCACCTACTGACTTGGCGATGATGATCGGCTCTCTCGGCGCCACAGCAGTGCTTTTATTTGCTGCAGCACGTAGTCCACTGGCACAGCCCCGTAATCTGATCGGTGGGCACATCATCTCTGCAATCATCGGCGTTGCAAGCTTCAAACTTTTTCATGACCATCTATGGCTGGCCGAATCCTTCGCTGTTGCGACGGCAATCGGCTGCATGCAAGTCACTAGGACACTGCATCCACCAGGAGGCGCGACGGCATTGATTGCTGTTATAGGTTCAACTCAAATACATGAGTTGGGATTTTTGTATGTATTGGTCCCAGCAACCGTTGCGCCACTAATCATGTTGGGCATCGCGCTACTCGTTAATAACACCCCCAAATCAAAACGTTGGCCAGAAGTTTGGTTTTAGCAGGTATATAGGTTCATAGCGCTGAGCAATAGGCGTCACGTGATGACCAAGACTGGACCATTATTTTCTTTTTACTGTCGCGTTGCGTTTGGTTTTTTTGCGCGCAGCGCGTGGCGCCTTGCTTACTGCTTGGCGTGCCAGTAATGCTTGGGGAGTTTTCCCTCTGGGCATGTGTCGGCGTTCAATAAGAACAGCACGTGACTCTCCTGCGCGGAACCAGCGGACCAGCATCGGAATCCGTGCAAGATCAAACAGACCGAGTTGTGGACAGCGTCTGTGGGTCTCAGCAGCAAGCGCACGTATTTTTGCTGCACTAGCTTGAGTCTTCAGGGTCAGATCAAACGAGAGCTGCTTATATTCCGGTCGCAGGTGCAGATCAAAAAAGAAGCCTCGGATATCAATCAGAGACGTCAGGCTTGTGCCGAGGCCGCTGTAGCGAAAGCCTTGATCACGAGCGACCACTGTGACGGTAATAGCAGTACAACTCGCCAGCGCGGCAAGCTGCGCGTGCACAGGCGTCCAGCCGCGCGATTGGCCGCGAAGATCAGGGGGGCTTCCGATATCAAAGCCAGCAGGTTCATCAAACATAATTGACGGCTGACCGTCAAAATATGCCTCAACTCGCATGTGCTCAAACGATTGAGTCGCGACAGTGGAAACACCGATATAGGCTGGTAGTGTTTTTTGCGTATTCATGGCTCGCTCCAAAAAATCGTGATTTGAACGAGATCTTCGCTTTTTCAAGCCCTATGCGCAATATGCACGCAGGCGTTATCAGGAGCGTCTATGCGTTTTTGAGCGCACCGCTAGGAAATTTAACGTAAGTCCGGCAAATACTAAGCCGGCGGTGATGAGCTTCCAGAGCGGCAGCGGTTCGTGGAGTAAAACCGACGATGCGGACATCCCAAACACTGGTACCAACAACGCCATTGGTGTGACGGTCGCTGCCGGGTAGCGCCCGATAAGCCAGTTCCAAATGCCAAATCCAATCAGCGTGTTGCCAATCGCCTGCCAAGCGACGGCAACCCACGCTGCTAGGTGGGTATGCCAGAGCATTGTGGGCACTGTCACCCAGTTCTCAGTTAGTAGAGATAGCGCTAGCAGAGCGATGGAGGCGAATAGGCTGCCCCAAACCATGAAGCCGAGCATGTCCACTCGGCCCGCGCGCTTGACTACTTGATTTGATAGCGCCCACGAGAATGCCGCACCAAGAGTTAGTAGAAAGCCCTTCGTGGTGACTGTGGTGTCAGTGCTTGTAAGGGTTCGCCAACCGATGAGTCCAATCCCGACAAAAGCAAGCAACAGCGCAACAATTTGCGTAAGTACTACCCGTTCCCCCAAAAAAATGGCTGAAATAATGATCGTAAAGAACACCTGAGTCTGCATGAGGAGTGACGCTAGGCCTGGTGGCACATCGTTGCGCATGGCAAGGAACAGCAGTCCAAATTGACCAGCCCCAAGTAAGCAGCCGAAGGTGATGAGTACTCGCCATGGGAGGGCGGGGCGCTTGATAAAAAAAATCCAAGGAAACGCAGAGGCCGCAAATCGAAGGGTGGCGAACAGCAGTGGTGGAAACTCTGAAAGGCCATATTTGATCACGACAAAGTTCGTGCCCCAGATTCCAGTAACTAGAAGGGCAAGGGCTAAGTGTAGAGGTGTCATTGAGTTGGATGCGGAGGTTAAAACGTGCGATGGCGCATTAGGGCACTAAAGTACCGTTAATTCGCAACTTTGGGTGAAAATGCTGACAAAAGCAAAAATGATTCCCAGGCCTTTTATGCCCGCCAATCGAACCGTGACCTCGGGTGCTGCACGGTGGCGCCTTTAAACGGACGCTGGCTGTTTACCAAGACGTCCTGTTTTCATTAAAACGTAAACCCCATTATCGCTATACCAAAGGTGGGATTTTCCCAGCCATACATAGCGAGATGCTCTGGTCTATGTCAGGCTATTTCCTTTCAAGATCAGCCTCGACTCCGGTGACTGAGGCGCGCTTGCCCTTATGCATCATAAATGGATTAGTCTGATGTCTGATTTACCCGTCTGTCCTCAGTGCTCATCGCGTTACACGTATGTTGATGAGAGTCGATTCATCTGCCCGGAGTGTGCTTATGAGTGGACACTAGAAGTTTTGGAAGCTATGCCACTTAACACCGCGGCCGTTTATAAAGACGCTAACGGCAATCTATTGGTAGATGGGGATTCGGTGACAGTCATTAAAGACCTAAAAGTGAAGGGAGCTTCATCCGCTCTGAAGGCTGGAACAAAGGTTAAGGACATTCGTCTAGTTGAGGGGGACCATAACATTGACTGTCGCATCGAGGGCTTTGGAGCAATGAAGTTAAAATCGGAGTTTGTTCGAAAAATATAGGCGGCTTAAAAATTACAGCCTCCTTGGCTCAGCATTGCCAGTGAAACCATTATCTGTCCTACCATGAGGCGTTGTCGCCACTACGTTTGTGAGATTTATTCTTGAGTGAAACAGCACAGCAAGTCATGAGTTGCTGATCAGAAAAGCTTCAGATCGCGCTAGCGTTGTTTGAATCCATTTAAAGTCTCAAAGCTTCCACGCAAAGCACACCTTAGTCACGAAAATTATTAAACTGCAAAGCGCGCTCTACTTTCTGAAGCTTTAGTAGGGCGATCGCTTCTTGTAAATCATCGCGACTTTTGCCTGTGATCCTGATTTTGTCGCCTTGAATTGCTGCCTGCACCTTCATTTTTGAATCTTTAATCGCGCGCTGTATTGAGCGTGCCGAATCCGCATCGATTCCTTCCCGCAGAATAAGTACTTGTCTTGATTTCGCAAGATTAATTTCCGCGTCTTTAATTTCAAGGCACACCAAATCAATTCCTCGTTTGCTGAGTTTTAGTCTCACGATGTCTTGCAGTTGCTGGAGTTGAAACTCCGCCGGCGCCTCGAGTGTGATTTCATTTTTCTTGTCTAAAACGACTTGTGCATCGACACCACGAAAATCAAAACGACTTTCAATTTCACGCTTTGCCTGATCAACAGCGTTTTCTACTTCATGATGGTTAAGTTCAGATACCACATCAAAAGACGGCATGGTTCACTCCTACATTTCCCCGGCTGCTGCGCTTAGGGTTTTTATAAAGACCACCGCACGTGTAGCGGCAAGTTTGACGTTGCTTAAAGATACGGTCTCGGTTGCCCGAATAGTATAGCCAGCTATTGCTGCTAATTGAGTACAGGCTTGGTCAGCAGCAACCGGAAACACGATGGTAGTGGCGCCACGCGCTGCCAACACGTTCTCAATACGAATCAGCAAAGTACGACCTAGTCCTTTATTACGAAAGTGAGGCATCACATGAAGTATATCGATTACGGCACCGGCCTTGGCATCGCTATAGTGGGCTTTGCAAAAGCCAGCGCATACACCAGAACTGTCGGCGATAAGCGCAATAGCATCTCGCTCTTGCAACGCGCGTAGCAGGTGCGCCCACGTGCGCTGATTCTCGGTCTGTAGAAATTCAGGCATGCTCCCCACTGCTGCTTCGATTGCTTTACAGTGGTCTTCCGTACTATTGGCGCTTAGACAGAAAAATCGTGCCATTTTGCAATGCGTTAGCGCGACTTACTAAGAGGCAAAGCAGTCAGGGGTAGTTCAGGGAGTGAAACGCCCTGAAACAGCTCATCTAGCTCAGCAGTCGTTTTTGCCCGAATGGCCAGATCAATGAGCCGCCGCGTTAGGTGGGGTGCAAACGCCCTCATGAACTCATACATGTAGCCACGCAGCAGCCGACCGCGGCGGAATCCGATCCATGTTATATGAGATGAAAACAGGTGTGCGGCATCGAGCACTACAAGGTCACTGTCTTCGATCGGATCAACCGCCATGCCTGCGACAATGCCAACACCTAAGCCGAGCCTTACATAGGTTTTAATGACATCAGCGTCGCTTGCTGTCAGTGCAACGTTAAGTTTGAGTCCAGCGCTTTCGAAGGCTGCCGGGAGCGAGGAGCGGCCACTAAAACTGAATGTGTATGTGACTATAGGGTGCTTGGCTAATGTCTTCAGACTCACTATCCGTTCTTGGGCTAGTGGGTGAGTGCGCGGGACGACGATCTGCCGGCGCCACTGGTAGCAGGGCAGCAGGACGAGGCCTGGGAACATTTCTTGTGCGCCAGTGGCGATAGCAAAATCAGCCCGATCGTTTTTAGCAAGTTCTGCGATCTGCTCTGACGTGCCTTGGTGTAGGTGTAAGTCGACGTCAGGGTAGTTTGATCTGAACCGTTGTACGACTGGAGGAAGCACATAGCGTGCCTGTGTATGGGTCGTTGCAATCGCCAGTGATCCGCTGCGATCATCCTTTAGATCCGAGGATAGTCGTCTAATGTTCTGCACTTCCTCTAAGATCTTAATGGCTTTATCGACCACTTGCTGGCCGGCTGGCGTGACGCTGACTAGGTTGCGACCATCTCGCTCGAAGAGCGGAAAGCCTAATTCATCCTCAAGCAATTTGAGCTGTTTGCTCACCCCAGGCTGCGATGTGTGCAGTTTTCCCGCAGCTGTCGTGATGTTGAGGCCGTTCTGAACGACGGCGGTGAGATAGCGTAACTGGTGGAGTTTCATCGAAGTACTCGCAAAGCGTAGTGCACCATGGTGTCGGATGCTGTGACCGAGGGCAAGCTCGGGCTGGGGTGGGTATTTTACTGCGCAATCACTAGTGATAACCGCGCGCTTGCAGCTTAAAGAGCTGCGCGTAATGGCCGTTTTGACTCATCAGCTGTTCATGTGAGCCCGTCTCGTGGACTTGCCCGTGGGTGAGTACCGCGATTTTGTCGGCCATACGTACAGTCGAGAACCGATGTGAAATAAAAATCGTGATGCGGTCTTGGGTTAGGTTTCTAAAGTGCTCAAAGACCTGCGCTTCAGCGGCCGCGTCCATTGCTGCTGTCGGTTCGTCCAGAACCAGCACATCTGCTCTCGTGCGCATAAATGCCCGTGACAAAGCTACTTTTTGCCACTGTCCGCCCGATAGCTCCCGACCGTCCTTGAACCACTTGCCGAGCTGGGTGTCGTAGCCCGCAGGAAGTGCATCTATAAACTCCTCAGCGAGACCTTTTCGTGCCGCGTCCTGCCAATGCGCTCGATCAGTAAAGTGACTGACGTCACCGACGCCCACATTCTCACCGACCGGTAGCTGGTACCGAGCAAAATCTTGAAAGATGACACCGACGCGCTCACGTAGCGTTCCTTCGTGCCAGTCGGCGAGATCTTTACCTTCAAACACAATTCGACCTTGGCTCGGTTGGTATAGACGTGTCAGCAACTTAATCAGTGTGGTTTTTCCAGAACCATTTTCTCCCACAAGTGCCAAGCTCTCACCGCGTTTAATGTGTAGATTGATATGCATTAATGCAGGAGCGCTAGCGCCGGGATACGTGAAACTGACGTCCTCAAACCGAATACCGTCCTCGGGGTCAGGTCCCACTGTCAAAGTGCCGCCAGGTGCTGTAACCGGCTGGTCTAAGTACTCATAGAGATTCGAAAGATACAGATTATCTTCATATAGCCCACCAATTGCGGACAGCCCCGCAGTGAGTGCGACTTGGCCTTGGCGGAAAAGTGTCAGGTACATCGTCATCTGGCCGAGACTGATAATTGAGCAAATAGCGCTAATTGCTACCCATCCATAGGCGCCATATAAGCTGAGAGTGGCAACCAGCCCGAGTACAAAGCCCCATGTCTCGCGTCGTAATGTGAGGTTGCGATCTTCGTGGTAGAGGCGTTCATAAATGTTCTTATAGCGGTCGAGCAGTAGATCGCCTACGCCAAACAATTTCACTTCTTTGGCGTGATCCTCACGAGCAAGAACGGTCTCAAGATAAGCCTGCATTCGCGTCTCTGGGGAGCGCCAGCGGAATAATCGAAAGGCATCGCCTGAGAACTTTGCCTCTGCGAAAAACGAGGGTAACCCCGCCAGCGCAAGAATAAAAACGGATAGCGGAGAAAACTGTATGAGAATGGCGCCAAAGCTTGCCAGCGTTACGGCATTTTGGATGAGCCCAAAAGTCCTTATCACCATGGAAAGCGGACGACTGGAGGCTTCTCGACGTGCACGCGTGAGCTTGTCGTAGAACTCGGAGTCCTCGAATTGCGCAAGACTCAAGGTCAGAGCTTTCTCAAGGATCATAACATTGACGCGCTGGCCTAATTCTGCACGCAATAGAGACTGACATGCAGACAGACCTCGCTGGATTGCGCCTAGTAGTGCCACAAGGCCTGCCTCTAAAGCGACATAGCCAAGTGGTTCCCGGTAGGTATGAATCCCGACCTTAGGGTACGCGACTATCGATGCGATGACGGCATCCACAATGTTGGCTCCGACCCAGGCAACACTGGCTGGCAGCAGTCCTGCGGCTAATGTAAGTCCGCCGAGACTTAGGCAGAGCGTGGGATTTGTCGTGTAGGCAAGCACAATGGCATGCTGACCATAGCGGAATAGTCCGCGAATACCGGGGTTGCGTGCGGCATCAATGCTTTTTTGGGCAGTTCGCCATGATTCCAGCAGTTTTTTCAAATTCACGCATGTCTCCAGGGGGTATTCCACCTGAGTTGAGGCCTATTATAGGGGGAAGTATACGAAGACTGCTGAATAGCAAATGCAAGGAGATCGCAGATGGAATCAACCGTCCAAAAACCATCTACGTCGACGCGTGATGAGCGCCAGTGGGCAATGCTCTGTCATATGAGCGCCATGCTCATGTACTTAACAGTCATCGGCGGCTTCATTGGACCACTGATCCTATGGCTACTAAAGCGTGATGAGATGCCGCTGGTCGCTGACCAAGGACGTGAGACGCTTAACTTTCAAATTACCGTCCTTGTATCGCTTGCCGTTGCTGGGCTGCTGATGTTTATAGTTATTGGAATCCCAATTTTTATTGGCATTATTGTGTATCACTTCGCCTTCACAATTATTGCGGCCGTCAAAGCGAGCGAAGGTGTCGCATATCGATATCCATATTGCTGGCGTCTGATTAGCTGACCAAAACTCAACGCCTCTGGTAGTAGTCCGGGTAGTCGCTACTCAAGCCCTTAAAGCGGCGATGAATCCACCAGTATTGATCTGGCATTGCTCGGATCTGTTGTTCAATAACAGCGTGGTATTCAATGGTGTCTGCCACAGGATCAGGGCCTGGCCAACTGGTGAAAGCAGGCTGTATTGTGGAGCGCCATCCTTGCGTTCCAGGTAGGCGTTCGGTAAAAAAGTAAAGTACGGTCGCACCGGTCATTGCTGCGAGACGCGGGGTGAACACGTTGGTCGCAGTCGGACGACCAAAGAATGGAACCATCACGGCGCCTTTCTTCCGGTAGCTCTGATCAGTGGCATACCAGACTATTTCGTTGCGCCGCAGCGCTCCAATCATTCCGCGTACGTCATCTTGCTGAATGGCGCTGCGTGCGTTGCGTGCAAAACTACCGCCGGATACTGCCGCTAGCAAGGCATTCTTGAGCGGTCGGTATAGAACATTGATTGGAGTGTGTTGGTTTAAAATTCGGGCGCCGATCTGCAGGGTTGTGAAATGTGCAGTCAGTACGATCACACCCTTACCACGCGCGAGGGCGGCGCTTAAGTGTTCTGTGCCGTATAAAGTTGAGAGTGCCGTAATGCGTGCACGCGTGCTCCACCAGGTCATGGCGGATTCTAATAATCCGATGCCTAGACTTTCAAAATGGCGCAGGAGGAGGGTATGGCGTTGTTGGTCGCTGAGGTCTGGTAGACACAAAGCGATATTAGTGCGCGCAATGCGCTGGTACGGTAGTGGCAACAGCCAAGCAATGCGGCCGATGCCGCGTCCAATGGCCAGTACGCCGCCAAAGGGTAGTTTTATAGTGACCCATAGCAGCCCTAGGCCTAACCAGGTTGGCCAGTAGCGAGGGGCAAGAAACTTCAAATTGGATCCCTCCCTACAAAAGCTCCCCCTAGGGGGGTGTCAAATTGCGTGTGTGCCATAAAGCTTGACCGGATTTCCTGCGGCGCGCCATACTATAGCCATGATTACTTCTGTTAAACCGCGCGGATCAGCCGCTTCCCTGCCAAATTGCCGTTGGTGGTGGCGCCCTCAGTACGAGGTGGGCGCTTAGAGTCAAGGTGTAATCAGACCGAACCGACTCGAATGTAAACCCATCTCCGACTAACCGGGGATGGGTTTTTTAATGCCCGCTCCCCGCCAAATGGACCGAGGAGCCTATGCATCCCCAATTTGATATTGCTGCTGACCTAGACACGCCTGTTTCGGCTTTTTTAAAGCTTCGGCCATTTAAGCCGCGCTTTCTGCTGGAGAGCGTCGAAGGTGGCGAGCGCGTTGCGCGGTATTCGTTTATCGGCTTTGGTGAATGTCTTAGCGTTCGGCTTGACGGTTTTGGGTTGCATCTGCAGCTGGCTGGCGCGCCGCGCCAAACACAGCCACGGCCCACGAATAGCACTGAGTTGCTGTCAATGTTGCGTTCAGTACTCGCGCAGGCGCCGCGGCCACTGCCAGAAATTTCAGGAATCCCTCTAACTGGCGGCCTTGTCGGCGCATCATCCTACGATCTAGTCCGTTATTTCGAACGTTTGCCTGCGCATTTAGCACCTGAGAAAGATAGTACCGAGCTATGCTACCTCGCTCCACAGTCTTTTTTAGTGTTTGACCACGTGACGCGCGGAATCGCCTTACTGCATTCCGGCACGGAAACAGAGCGCTTGGCACTGCGGCGTGAAATCGTGCGGGCACTGCGCGGAGGACTGCCTACCCCAGCTTCATCAGCCCGAGTCGCACTCCCTACAGCAAGCTTATCGCGCGACGCCTATGTGTCCGGCGTGAAGCGAATAAAGGAGCATATTTCTGCAGGAGATGTGTATCAACTAGTACTGTCCTCGCGTTTTGAGGGCGAATGTAAGTTGGATCCGTTTGAAGCCTACCGCGCTCTGCGACTGATTAATCCATCGCCTTACATGATTTATTGCGAGCTCGGAGCCGAAACGCTTGTTGGATCGTCTCCCGAAGCGCTAGTGCGTCTGCATGCAGGACGCGCTCAGTTACGGCCCATTGCAGGTACACGCTCCCGTGGTAACACGGTTGCGCAAGACCAAGCGCTGGAGCAAGAATTACTTGCCGATGACAAGGAAAATTCGGAGCACGTGATGCTTGTTGATCTTGCCCGCAATGATCTGGGGCGTGTCGCTACGGCGGGCTCTGTGCATGTGGAGCCTTATCGTACGATCGAGCGCTACAGTCATGTGATGCATATGGTCAGTGGCGTTGAAGGACTGCTTGCGCCGGGACGCGATGCTTTTGATCTGTTTGCAGCGGCATTTCCTGCCGGCACATTAGTTGGCGCACCCAAGGTACGTGCGATGGAAATCATTGATGAGATTGAACCCGTTAGGCGAGGCTTCTATGGAGGCACTTATGGATATTTTGGTCATGGGGGCGACATGGATCACGCGATCACGATTCGCACGATGATTTTTAATAATGGTCGTTATCGTTATCAAGCGGGCGCCGGCATTGTTGCCGATAGTGTGCCAGACGCTGAGTATGCTGAAGTAATTGCCAAAAGCGCCGTAATGCGCCGCGCGCTCGAACTCGCTGTTGAAGGATTATGAAATGACTAATCTGTCTGACTCAACTACCAATGCGACTTCAGCAAAGCGTTTGTTGCTGATCGACAACTATGACTCGTTTACTTATAACCTAGTGCAGGCATTTTTAGTGCTAGGTGCTGAGGTGCTGGTTTATCGTAACGATTCGCTTGATTTGGCTGCGGCCGACGCTTTGCGACCGACGCACTTGTGTATCTCGCCTGGACCTGGAACGCCAAAGGATGCCGGTACTTCAATAGCCATGATTAAACATTTTTCGGGGCGCATTCCTGTGTTGGGGGTGTGTTTGGGCCATCAGTCAATTACCGAAGCGTTTGGCGGGACCGTTGTACGTAATTTTCGCTTGATGCATGGCAAGACCTCGCTTATCACTCACAATAATTTCGGCGTTTTTGCCGGATTGCCGCAGCCACTCGAGGTTGGTCGATATCACTCTTTAGTCGCTGATCAGGACTCTTTTCCATCGATCTTGGAGGTCACTGCGCGTACTGCGGAGGGTGAGATCATGGGCTTGCGGCATTCGACACTGATGGTAGAGGGAGTACAGTTTCATCCGGAAAGTATTCTCACTCCCGCAGGTCCGCAGCTACTGGCAAATTTTTTGGTTTCGTCAGGAGGCACACGTTCGTGAGTGCGGCAAAGCACCTCACCGCTACGCTCAAGCTGCTTATTAGTGGCGAGTCGCTTGCTGAAAATGAAGCTTATGAGTTGCTGCTAGCTTTGACTGATGAGCAGCTACCACCAGCGATGGTGGCCGGAATTTTGACGGCCTTGCAGATAAAGGGTATCAGCGCGGCGGAGTTGCGTGGCTTTGCTAACGGCATGCGCGCGCTTGCGCTGGTACCGCAATTGCCTGACGTAGGTCCAACTGTTGATATTGTCGGTACCGGTGGCGACGGTGCTGGCACCTTTAACTTGTCGACTGGATCGGCATTACTTGCGGTTGCTGCAGGTGCGAGGGTTGTCAAACATGGGAACCGCTCGGTCTCTAGTCGTTCAGGAAGCGCTGATCTTCTGCAAGCATTAGGCTTACCCATCCCACTCGATGTTGCCGCTGTCGGACCGTGCTTACAAGAGCTGGGTTTTACGTTTTTGTACGCGCCGACGTACCATCCGGCAATGCGCGCCATTGCTCCTGTGCGCGCAGCACTCGGTATCCGGACGGTGTTTAATATTTTAGGGCCTCTCACAAATCCTGCTGCGCCGCCGTTTCATGTGATTGGTGCTTATTCTCCTGAGGTCGCACGACTAATGGCAGACGCGGCGCTAGGTCTGCCGTTTAAACGCACCTTTGTGCTACACGGCGAGCCTGGTTGGGATGAGCCATCGCCTGCCGGGCCATTTCTACTACTTGATGTCGCGCATGGTTGTGTGCGCGAGGAAGTGCGTAGCTGTATCGATTACGGTCTCCCTAGCTGCCGACCAGAGGACTTGCATGGTGACAGTCCAGAGTTTAACGCCGCTGCCCTTGATGCGGTGTTAAGAGGCAACGAAACCGGACCACATCGAGATGCACTTATCATGGGAGCGGCGCTTGCAATTGAGGTAACCGGACTTGAAGACACGCCCCGCGCCGCTTCAGCCCGCGCAGCTTCCGCAATTGACACAGGTGCAGCGGCCATACTGCTTGACCGACTGCCTAAGCTGTCTGCGCATCTGGGGCTCCTATGACTGGGGATTTTTTGACCAGCATGGCGCATGCCTCGCGTGCCCGGGTAGCAGCAGCACGCTCTTTGGCATCGGAAGATCACTTGCATGCTCAGCTGGAGCACGCTCCGGCTCCACCAGGCCTCAAGTTGCAAGCGGGCTTTGATCTCATTGCCGAGTTAAAGCTGCGCTCACCGGCAGCAGGCATATTAAGCGCTGCTTCCGACGCTATAGAGAGTCGCGTGCAGCAATACGCGCAGGCGGGTGCCGCTGCGGTCTCCGTGTTAACGGAACCAGAGCGTTTTGATGGTAGTTTGCTGCACCTTGCACGCTCTACTGCCATGCTATCGCCACTGCGTGTTCCAGTGATGCGTAAAGACTTCATCACAGACTACTACCAACTGCTGGAGGCTCGCGTTAACGGCGCGTCCGGAGTGCTTTTAATTGTGCGCATGCTCAGACAGGTCGAATTAGAGAAGCTTCTGCTGCAGGCCCATGCTCTCGGGCTTTTTGTGCTATTGGAAGCTTTTGACGAGGTCGACATTGAGATCGCCACGGCGCTTGCCTCCAACTGGGCTGGTGACAACAGCAAGTGTCTTATAGGCGTTAACAGTCGGGACCTGCGGTCTTTGCAGATCATTCCTGGACATCTTGAGAAACTCGCTGATCGGCTGCCTCTCGCCCATCCGCGTGTTGCCGAAAGCGGTTTAGTTACCGCCGAGGATGCTGCGCGCTTGAGTGCTATAGGATATACGCTTGCCTTAGTTGGCTCAGCGCTGATGTCGAGCGCTCAGCCCTTGCGCCTCGTGCAGGACATGATCAGTCGAGGCCGCGCGGCGGCAGCGATGCGGTGAGTATTTAGTATGCCTCTTTGGATAAAAGTCTGTGGCATGACGACGCCAGAAGCCGTCGAGGCAGCAATTGCTGCCCGCGTTGATGCGATTGGATTTGTATTCCATTCCGATTCGGTGCGCAACGTGACCCCACAACGTGCAGCAGAACTTAGCGCCGCCATCCCACCAGATATTGTAAAAGTTGCAGTTACGCTGCGGCCAACCCAGAAGCTGATCGACGAGATCACCGAGCACTTTCAAGCTGATCAGTTGCAGGTTGATCTGGATTACGTCGCGTGTCTGCAAATACCAGAGAGCTTCACTGTGCTGCCGGTTGTGCGTTCGGGTCACTTAAATAAGTTGTTGCCAGCACAACGCTTTTTGTTTGAAGGTGTACGTAGCGGCGCAGGCGAGCGAGCTGACTGGAACGAGGCGCAGACTCTGGCAGCCCGTGGTGAGCTGATTTTGGCAGGCGGTCTTGATGGGAATGTCATCCGGTCCGCAGTGAGGCTCGTGCGTCCTTTTGGCGTGGATGTCTCAAGCGGCATTGAGATGGCGCCAGGCATCAAAGATCCAAATCTGATTATGCAATTTGTTACGGCAGCGCGCGGCGCGGCCTTACACGGATGAACGTTATGCGCGAACGCGCGGAGGCTAAGGTTATGCAGTTGGCAAATACAGACGTGTCCAGTGAGCTTCTCATGCAGCGAGAGATTGCCCGAGAATTTCCTGATGTGAAGGGCCGCTATGGTCTTTTTGGTGGTGCATACGTTCCGGAAACACTGGTACCTGCGCTTGAGCGCCTCAGCGCCGGAATTACAAGGTGGCTACACGACACTGATTTCATCGCTGAATTGAACGATCAGTTAGCCACTTGGGTGGGTCGACCGACGCCGTTAACCTATGCTTCATCACTGTCGCGGCTATGGGGCGCTGAGGTTTATTTGAAGCGCGAAGACTTGGCGCATACCGGAGCCCACAAAATTAATAACGCGATAGGTCAGGTGTTGCTGGCAAAGCGGCTTGGTGCGAAGCGCATTGTGGCTGAAACAGGGGCAGGGCAGCATGGTGTTGCAAGCGCCGCTGCGTGCTCACGTCTAGGTCTACCCTGTACGGTCTATATGGGTGCAATTGACTGTGAACGACAGGCGCCCAACGTGGGTCGCATGAAGTTGTTAGGCGCGACCGTCATTCCAGTGACGGGCGGGGACCAAACGCTCCGTGCCGCTATCGATGAGGCTTTGCGCGACTGGGTCGCGGATCCGACCGATACCTATTACCTGTTGGGTTCCGCTGTGGGCCCTCATCCGTACCCGTATTTAGCGCGCGAGTTACAGTCCGTGATCGGGCGGGAGACACGCGCACAGGTGATTAAACAAACCGGGGGCTTGCCAGATGCTGTGTTCGCGTGCGTAGGTGGCGGTTCAAATTCCATTGGTATGTTCCATCCGTTTATCGCCGATTCTGAGGTTAAGCTCATCGGAGTTGAAGCTGGCGGTCGCGGGAACGCGCTTGGAGACCACTCAGCGACTTTGTCTTTAGGAACCCCGGGTGTGCTGCAAGGCTGCTACTCCATGTTGCTACAGGACGCAAACGGGCAAATACAGGAGACTCATTCGGTGTCTGCTGGCCTTGATTATCCGGGAGTTGGACCCGAGCACGCATTTTTGCAAAGCGTAGGGCGCGTTACATATGAAGCGGTGACTGATGACGATGCGTTGAGCGCACTGTCAGAGTGCTGCAAGGCGGAAGGGATTATCGCTGCAATCGAAACCGCACACGCTTTTTTTGGTGCACGCCGTTGGGCTAAGACACATTCCGGTAGCCGTATTGTCATTTGTTTGTCAGGCCGCGGCGATAAGGATATGCCGACTCTGGAGAAAACGTTGTTAAAGGGAGTCTTGTGATGCAGGCACAAAATAGTAGCCTATTGACAGGCCACCAGCGCATTGCACAAGCGATCGCGGCGGCGGCCCAGCGCAAAGAGCCGGCGATTGTCGCGTTCTTGACCGCAGGCTTTCCGATTAAAGCTCGGTTTATAGAAAATCTACTGCTGGTCGCTAATAACGCTGATGTCGTTGAAATCGGCGTGCCGTTTACGGATCCGATGGCTGACGGCATGACGATCCAGCGAGCGAGTCACGCAGCACTTGCCCAGGGGGTATCGCTAGCCTGGATTTTGACCGAACTGAGTACGCTTGCGACTCGACCATCAGCGCCACTTATCCTCATGAGTTATCTGAATCCTCTTCTGGCATTTGGCCTTGATAGCCTGCCAGACGCTGCCCTCGCTGCCAAAGTCGCCGGGTTTATTGTTCCTGATTTGCCTTTCGAGGAAAGCGAGCCCTTGCGTGCTGCCTTACAAGCAAAGGGTATCGCCTTGATACAAATGGTGACTCCGGTCACGCCACCGGCTCGACTCAAAGCACTGTGCACATCGGCAGAAGGGTTTATCTACGCGGTGACGATGACTGGGACAACTGGTAAAGCGGTGACGAGCGTCCCAGATAATGTGATTAGCTATTTACAGAGCGTCAAAGCGCATGCCAGCGTCCCGGTCTGTGCCGGCTTTGGTATACGTGATCGGGCACAAGTACAGCGTTTACAGCCTTACATTGATGGGGTGATCGTTGGCTCAGCCCTCGTTGAGGTGCTTGAGAATGGTGGAGACGCAGCTGCTTTTCTGCAAAACCTGCATCTTGCAGATTTGAAATAAGCCGATCTCTTGATAGTTAACGGCGCAGCAGTAGATAGCTGCCAGCTAGCCCAAGGAGTAACGCACCGGCCTCCCACGGCTCCCCGCCGACGCCGATCCACAGTCCGCCAAGCAACAACAGTGTGCAGGCCACGATCGTCGAGTCACGTCGCCGACCACTCGTGCGTAGCTCAGCCTTCAGTGCAATGGCTGGATCGCTCTCGCTGGGGAGCATGTTTTTTCGGCTCTGTGCTTCTAGCATTAAGCGTCTGATGACTAGTGGCGCACTCCGCAAGGTATCGATGAGCTCTGGTAGATGCTGACGCCCATCTTTAAGTAGGACTTTCAGGCTTGTTCGCTCTGCAGTCCAAGCACGTAGCAGTGGCTGCGCAGTCTTCCAAAGGTCGAGTTCCGGATACAGTTCGCGGCCTAGACCCTCGATGTTGAGTAGAGTTTTTTGCAGTAAGACAAGTTGCGGCTGTACCTCCATACGAAAGCGTCTTGCCGTCTCAAAGAGCCTTAGTAGTACGACCCCAAAAGAGATGTCCGCTAGCGGCTTATCAAAAATAGGCTCACAAACAGTACGAACGGCTCCCTCCAGCTCTTGTACCCGCGTGCCGGCTGGCACCCAACCGCTTTCCACATGCAATTCAGCAACACGACGGTAGTCGCGATCAAAAAAGGCAAGGAAGTTGCCAGCGAGGTATTCGAGATCTCGTTGATCGAGTGTACCCATAATGCCAAAATCTACCGCCGCATAGCGCGGGTTCGCGGGATCGTCCGCTAGTACAAAAATATTTCCAGGATGCATATCTGCATGGAAAAAGTTGTGCCTAAGCATTTGGGTAAAGAAAATTTCCACGCCATGTTCGGCAAGCTTTTTAAAATCAACGTTCAGCGCGCGCAGGCGGGCTGTGTCACTTATTTGCACACCATAGATTCGCTCCATCACCATTACGTTGGTTCGGCACAAATCAAAATGTACTTCGGGTACATATAGTAGTGGGCTACCTAGGAAATTACGGCGCAGTTGGGCAGCATTCCCAGCCTCGCGCATCAAATCTAACTCGTCCATGATCGTTGTGTCATATTCGGCTACTACTGCAACTGGCCGCAAGCGTTCTGCATCGGGCACATACCTCAGAGCGAGCCGCGCAAGTGCATACAATACATCGAGATCGCGCTGAATGATCTGCCGCATGCCAGGGCGCAGCACCTTAACGATCACCTCTCGGCCATCTTTTAAGCATGCAGTATGAACCTGTGCAATTGATGCCGCAGCCAGCGGCTCAGCATCAAAGCGCGCAAAAATATCACTGACCGATGCGCCGAGCGCTGTTTCGATGGTAGTTCGCGCGACGTCGTTACTAAAAGCAGGCACCCGATCTTGGAGTTTGGCGAGCTCATCAGCTATATCGAGTGGCAATAAGTCACGGCGTGTAGAAAGTGCTTGACCAAATTTTATGAAGATTGGTCCTAATTCTTCGCACACTAATCGTAAGCGCTCACCACGAGATGCCTTACGTCGTTGCTCAAACCAGGTTGAAATCTGCAGAAAATACAAGAATCTCAGTGGGCGATACAGATGTGTATTAACCACGATTTCGTCAAGACCGTGGCGCAACAGTGCGCGTTGAATGTGTAATAAGCGGATGGCGACTCGCAAGCTCATCATGCGTTCGGTGTCCTATGAGCGTGGCGTTTTTCCAGCAGCTCCAATCGAGCAGCGGCGCGGTCTACATCTTCTCGAACATGATCCACTGCGGTGAGCCAGACATCGAGCTCGGCTTCCGAGACAAGATCGCGGCTTTCCTCAGTTAGGTATTCGCTGATATTGCGAGACAACGCGCTTGTTGTTCGTTGTAGCCAAGTCACGCCTTCGCGGGTAAATCGCGATACGTAATAGGCCGGCATATCGCCAATGATGCGCGCGAGTTCCGCCTCCACGTCTGGTTTGGCGTGTTGTAAAAGTTTATCGAAGGCTTGCGCTATTTCCGCATCCCCGATTATGGTGATTCCAGACGTGCCCACTTGGTTGTTGCGCTGCCCAGTAAGCAGTCTGATAAGGGCAAATGGTGTGCCCGTCACAAGGGCATCAGCAGGCTCATCGTCTATAGAGACTTTAAGCTGTGTGTCGCAAACCGCGATGCGCAGGCGCAATAGTGTAGCGGTCGTAGGACCCATGAGTTGTAGAGCAAAGCTACGACCGTTGAGTTCGCCCATGCGTAAACGTGCGGGCGTTGACGCCGCCACAGAACGATTAAGGAGGGCCTCAAATGGACTGATCAGTGGAGGTGTGCTCATCTCAGTAGCGCCAGCCACGATGCAAAGCCACAATGCCGCCTGAGAGGTTGTGGTAGCGGCAGCCTTCAAATCCTGCAGCTTCCATCATGCCTTGCAAAGCAGATTGGTCTGGAAACATTCGGATGGACTCCGCAAGATATTTGTAACTATCAGCGTCATTAGCGATCAGACGTCCCAACGGCGGTAAAACATTAAACGAGTAAGCGTCATAAATCGGTTTCAGTACAGGGATGATTGGTTTTGAAAATTCCAGAATCAGCAGTTGACCGCCTGGTTTCAAAATCCGGTACATTGATTGAAGTGCAGCGTTTTTGTCGGTGACGTTGCGCAAGCCAAAGCCTATCGTAACGCAATGAAAGCTCTGGTCTTTGAAGGGCAGGCTCTGTGCGTTTGCCAGTACGCAATCAACGCCCGTGGCTCTACCGGAATCGAGTAACCGATCGCGGCCTTTCTCTAGCATGGCGGCGTTGATATCAGAGAGTACTACAAGTCCAGTAGGCCCAACTTGTTGCGCGAGGCCAATCGCGAGATCTCCTGTGCCGCCCGCCACATCCAAGGCGCATTGGCCGGGCCGGAGTCCGGTCTGACTTAAGGTAAAACGCTTCCATAGCCTATGGACCCCAAATGACATTAAGTCATTCATGACGTCATAGCGGCCGGCAACCGAATCAAAAACGGCGCGGACCCGGTCCGCTTTCAGTGCGGGGGGCACTTGCTCATAGCCAAAATCGACGGTGTCGGCTGGCACTGGTTTGTCGGCGGGGGCTGACATGGCGCTCTCAGGGAGTTTTAAAGATTGCAGAGTGTACCGCTAGGGCGGCCATCTCGCATCGCAGACAAGCGACTTCAGTCGTGCAAATGGCGCTTGTCGGAGGGATGCCCCTAGGGGATCGTTGCGGGGCGGCCGAACTTAGGGGCTAGTTGTGGGCCCGGAGGAGGTGCGCGTGGTTGAGGCGATTGCTCCGGCGTTAGGTGCGCCGGACAGCTTAAGAAAATCACGCAGCAATGGCGTAAAAAGAGCGGTTTCGGTCAAAAAAGCATCGTGCCCGTAGGGCGAGTGGAGTTCTATCAGCGTCGTCGCAATGCCTGCCCCACGCAGAGCAGTCGCAATATCTTGTTGCTGCACCAGCGGGAACAGGGTGTCCTCGTGCACACCAATGACGAGGCAGTGCTCGAGGCGCAATTTTGCGACGGCTTGACACAGATGCGCAGTCCAATTGTCGTGCAGAGGTTGCTCGGGTTTTTTGCCGTGCACACTAAAGTCAAATAAATCCATGGCCCTCGATAGATACCAGTACGCCCACGGATCAAACTGTGTGGCAAATTTGCCCGCTAGATGATCAAGCCAGTGCTCAACTTCAAATTGAGTGCCTGATAAGCGGCCGGCTGAGGGTTCTGTTTGATCGCGGCCAAAGCGTTTGCTGAGTAGCTCACCGCCCACATAACTAAGAACACCAACTTTGCGTGCAAAGCGCATGGCATTGATTACAGCCGTTGTATCTGCACCCTGTCGCAGCGCGGTGCCAACAATTTCACGCTGCAGGCTACGTGTCGCGATAGCGGACGTGCTAGCGGCAAACGCCCCAGAGATGGTCACTAACCGTTTGGTCGCGCCCGGAAATAGTACGGCATGTGCAAGTGCAGTCATGCCACCGAGTGAAGCACCAATGACGGCGTATAGCTCGGTAATGCCGAGTGCTCTGACTGCTGCTTGCCCGGCGGCCGCAATATCTTCAACGCGTAATTCTGGGAACGCCGCACCATAGGCCGCTCCGGTGGCTGGATTGATAGACGCAGGTCCCGTTGAGCCGAAGCAGCTACCAAGCGAGTTAACGCAAATGACACACAGCTCGTCTGAATCAAGGCCCTTGCCGCTACCAATCATGTGCTCCCACCAACCCGGGGAAGGGTCGTTTGATTGTGCGGCGGCATGTGCGGACGCAGATAAACCGGTGTACAGGAGCACGGCGTTATCACGGCGCGTATTTAACGTGCCGTAGATTTCAACTCCTACCTCTGCACCGATCAGAGCGCCGCCAGCTGTCAAGCAAAACGGGCTCGGCAGCGCCAGGCGGCAGGCCGCGTGGTGAATTTCGGGTGGATGAGCACTCATGACATAATTTTCCGCTCTTCGGGCGGGCATGGCCACGTGATCGCTAGAACCGTTTGTTATGGAGCCATGCCAAGCCGCTCCAGTACGCTTTGGCGTACCGCGATACGCTTGAGGCTCTTACAAAGGGCTAAATAACGTAGGGTAGAGTCATGATTTACGACAATATTCTTCAAACTATTGGCCGCACGCCAATTGTTCGGATTAATCGCCTCGCACCAGCGCACGTCACGATGTACGCGAAGGTGGAGTATTTCAATCCAGGTGGCTCGGTTAAAGATCGACTTGCTATCGGCATCATCGAAGATGCTGAACGCCGTGGGTTACTGAAGCCAGGTCAGACCGTCGTGGAGGCAACTTCAGGTAATACCGGCATTGCGCTTGCGATGGTTTGTGCGGCGAAGGGTTATCCGTTCGTGGCCGTTATGGTTGAAACTTTTTCTATAGAGCGACGCAAAATCATGCGCGCCTTTGGAGCAAAAGTCATCTTGACGCCTGCTGCGGAGCGTGGCACGGGCATGGTGGCGAAAGCGGAAGAGTTGGCTAAGAAGCACGGCTGGTTTCTGACTCGCCAGTTCGAGAACGAAGCAAACCCCGCATACCATCGTCAGACGACGGGCCCAGAAATCTTGCTCGATTTTGCCGGTCGCCGACTTGATTACTTTGTTTCAGGATGGGGTACTGGTGGCACGATGACCGGTGCCGGCCAAGTTCTTAAAGCTGCGCGTCCCGATCTTAAGGTCATCACGACCGAGCCTGCTGCTGCGCCTTTACTTGCAGGTGGCGAATTCAAGCCGCACAAAATCCAGGGCTGGACGCCAAACTTTATCCCAGCAGTGCTGGATCGATCGATTTTTGATGACAATGTGCCCGTGACAGATGAGGAAGCTATGGCTACTGCCAAGTTGCTTGCTCACAAAGAAGGACTGTTTGTTGGCATATCGTGTGGCGCGACATTTGCGGCGGCTTTGAAGGTTGCTGAGAAAGCAGCTCCGGGGAGCGTGATTTTGGCGATATTGCCTGACACGGGAGAGCGCTATCTTTCGACCCCGCTGTTTGAGGGCATGGAGGAAGGCTCGGATCCTGAGCCCGCCTGAAGCCGCTAGGATATCTCGGGCGTCACGATGGGCTTGCGCACGTAACCAATCCCGTCGAGACGCTCGAGGTAACGCGCCCACTTTTGCGTTTGAGTGTCGCCAAGCTCGCGCAAAAAATCCCATGAATACAAGCCGGTGTTGTGGCCATCGTCAAAAATAAGTCGCACTGCGTAGTGACCGATCGGCTCGATGCGCACTATTTGTACGTTTTCTTTTGCGATTTGTAGCACGTCCTGGCCGGGCCCGTGTCCTTGAACTTCCGCAGATGGCGAATGCGTGCGCAATAGCTCAAAGCTATAGCTGTACATTTTGCCGTCACTGAAAGTGACTTCGAGTAGACGGGAACGCTGCCGTAGCTTAATTGCCGTCGGTGGCGCAATTGATGCTTTTAGTACCATAAGAGCCGCACTATGCCATGAATGAGGACAGAGTATTGCGCGAGATTTTTGCGAAGGCCATAGTCATTCTGTTCGTCGTGGTTGCCAAATAATCGATAGACGTGTCTGTTTAATCGAGCGGTTTGGGAAAACTGACGTTTCTATTCTGGTTTTTTTCTGCGCGCTTCTTGGCGCGTGGATGTGCTTGATCATAGACGCGTGCTAAGTGCTGGAAATCAAGATGGGTATAAACCTGCGTGGTGGAAATGTTGGCGTGTCCCAGCAGTTCCTGAACCCCACGTAAATCTTGACTTGATTCTAGTAGGTGCGTCGCAAACGAATGTCGAAATAAATGTGGATAGACTTTGACATCAATACCCTGGAGTCGCGCCCAGCGGGTGACATAGCGCTGTACAGTGCGAGTGCTCAGGCGTTTGCCGGTTGAGCCTATAAATACCGCTGTCGTGGGGTGATGTAGCGCTGTATCCCGTACGCTGAGCCAACTATTGAGGGCTTTAATTGCGTGCGCGCCAACTGGAACAATACGAGTTTTTGAACCTTTGCCGAGGACTCGTACTGTACGATCACCGAGATCCAGATTGGCAAGATCAAGTCCCACAAGTTCAGCGAGGCGTAGCCCACTGGAATAGAACAGCTCCATAATGGCCCGGTCGCGTAGCATTGCAAAGGGCGATAGCTCCGAGGGGCTGTTCGTTGCGGCTGAGTTATTACTGGCGAGTAGTCTGCTCATGCGATCCACATCAAGCGCAGCTGGAAGCCGTTTGGCAGCTTTCGGTGCGCGCACGTCGCTGGTTGGATTGGCTTTTAGGGCCCCCTCGCGGATGCAAAATCCGCATAGTCCGCGGAGTGCCGATAGTTGCCTTTGAATAGAGCGGGGATTTAAACCTGCACGATGTGAGGCAGCAGCAAACTGTCGCACCATGTGCTGATCGATTGATGACAAGTTGGTAATGCCGCAAGTCGCGCACCAGCGTGTGAAGGCCGCTATGTCGCGGGAATAGCTAATAGTTGTGTGTTTGCTTAAACGGCGCTCAATAGCGAGCATATTGAGCCAACGCTCAATTAGGCTCGCGTCCTGTGTATTCCAGTGCTCCGTGACCATCGTGGCGGCATCACGAGTAGCAATGCTTTGATTCTGCCGGTGGGCTGAGCGAGGCACGATTATTTTAGCCCGATTCACCTGGCGTCGCGTCAATCGCGGTCGCGATTAAATCACCGATGCGTGACAGAAAATCCGTGCTCATTGCTGGATTGAAGTGGTCTGCACTCACCGATGCGATGGCAAGCAAGGCGGGCTTTGTCCGTGTGCCCATGGGTACTAGCGCGACAGAGCCCACGCTTGTCGCATCGTTAGGAAACAGAAACTCTCGCTGAGAGTCGCGGATGCGGCCACAGCGTGGCTTACCGGCTGTGAATAGCGTATCAAACGACTGCAAAGCAGGATCAGCTGCGTCTAAAATTCTAAGATAACGCTCTTTAAGCGCCATAAGTTCTTTAGATGGAGCCGTCAGTACGATGACAAATTCATGCGCCGCAAAATCTTCACGCAATGCTGCCTCAATCACACTTAAGCGAGCTTGGGTGGATTGAGCTTTGATTAAGCGCTTTGCAAGACCATGTATTTTTGTAGCGAGTCCATCATTTGTCCGACCATTATCGAGGAGGGTCGTGAGGCGCAATTCCATATCTTTGCTGCGTTCTCGCAGAAGATCGACCTGGCGTTCAACGAGCGAAACTGTAGAGCTATCTCCCCGAGCATGAGGAACTTTTAACTGGGCGAGTAGCACCGGATGGCGCTCAAAAAAGTCAGTATGCTGGCTCAAAAAGTGCGCCACAGTTTCTTCATCAGTACTGGCGACATCACTTTTTGGGAGAGACTTATTCATAAATCAACATATCCTGTGTAAACAATCGCAGTGGGTCCCGTCAGCCAGATTGGTTGATCAGGTCCTAGCCATTCAACATTGAGTCGGCCGCCCGGTAGATCGACCATAACGTCTTTTTCGAGCCAGCCGCGGCGTTGCCCGACGGCAACTGCGCCGCAGGCTCCAGTGCCGCAGGCGAGGGTTTCGCCAACACCACGCTCATACACGCGCAGCTTAATATGGTTTGGAGAGACGATTTCCATGAATTCAACATTGGTGCGGCGAGGAAAAAGAGGATGATTTTCTACTGCGTGACCGATTGTGTCTACCGGTGCTGACGCAACCGCATCCACGCGGATGACAGCGTGCGGATTGCCAATAGAAACTGCGCCGAACTCAATTTCAGTGCCGACGCACGTCAGAGTGTAACTATTAGCAGCATGCTCGGCTAAAAAGGGGACGCAGGCAGGCTCGAAGTTTGGGATGCCCATGGCGACACAGACGATGGAATTGGATTTGAGACGGGCATGGATTAGTCCAGCCGGGCTGCCTAGGGTAATTTCTGTGTTGGCGAGGCCTAAGCGATGCGCCATGAGTGCAGCAACACAGCGAGCACCGTTGCCACATTGCTCGACTTCCGCGCCATCAGCATTAAATATCTGATAGAACGCTACGGTGTCTGGGCTCCGTGGCTTGGACAACACAAGTGCTTGATCGAAGCCAATGCCGGTGTGTCGATGAGCGAGCGCGCGCAGGGCCTCAGCATGGGGCACGCCCTCAGTGGGACTCGCATCAAACACCACAAAGTCGTTGCCCAGACCATGCATTTTGACAAAATTAAGTCGCATACGTGCATCATAGCGCGTGCGCTATTGATGTGCTGATAAGGATGGATCGGTCTATGCGAGTTATAGCGTATCGATGGCTACAGGCTGGTTTGCTGGCCGTCGTTTGTTTTGCGCCGCCGAGCATGGCGGCTGCTGCACCGGCCGCGGCGCAAGCCGTGGCGCATATGAGCGTTTCTACAGATTCAGCGGCAGCTCAGGCGGCATTTGATCGCGGGCTGACACTGATTTATGCCTTTAATGCGGCTGAAGCCGAACAGGCGTTTTCTGAAGCGGCAACATTGGACCCAAGCCTCGCCATGGCTTGGTGGGGTGTGGCACTTGCGAATGGTGCAGATATCAACACGCCACCTGATACCGCGCGCAATCAGGTGGCGGCGCGCGCCTTGCAAACGGCCGCGGAGCTTGTCGGTCAGCGCTCGACTACTAAGGAGCGAGACTACATTGCTGCTCTAACAGCGCGCTATAGTCTGAGTGGTAAACCGGATTTTTCTCGTTTGGCAGTTGCCTACCGAAGTCGTATGCGTGCGTTGGCGCGCCGCTATGCAGACGATCCAAATGCGATTGCGCTCTACAGCGCATCAATCATGGATTTGCGACCCTGGCGGCTCTGGCAAGTAAATGGTATGCCGGTTACCGATACGGCAGAGTTAGTGTCGTTACTTGAGACTGGACTTGTGCGTTTTCCTGAGCATGTTGGGCTTTTACATTTTTACATACATGCGGTTGAGGCAAGTTCACATCCAGAGCGCGCACTGTTTGCGGCTCACCGCTTGCAGTTGAGCCACTTTGAGGGTGCCGCGTCGCATCTAATCCATATGCCTGCGCATATTTATTTGCGGGTGGGGGATTGGCGTGCTGCTATTGAGAGTAATGAGCATGCCTCACATGAGGCATTGCACTTTCGGCAAGTAAGTGATGCGAGCCTGACTCGGGCCTGCTCTCATTGCCGCGATTTTTTGAGTTATGCATACACCATGCAGGGGCAATACAACGCAGCGCTTGCCGCAGCGAATGATTTTGCCGCCATTGAGGGTGATATTTCGAATCAGATCAGCGTCTTGCTTCGGTTTCGTCGTTTTGATGAGCTACTCGCGATTCCCGAACCGCCCTTGCTGCCATTAGGTGACGGACGTAATTCTCACGCCGTACGGGCGCATTGGCACTATGCGCGGGGGATGGCTTTTTACGCGCGGCGCGACCTTACAGCAGCGACGGCCGAGCTTGGTGCGCTGACCATGGAGGCTAGGATGCTTGAGTCCCCAATTAATTTTAGCGAGATCGGTCCGGATATTCCGGCGGTATATGACAAAGTCAGTGCCGCTGTTGATGCGGCTCTGGTGCGTATTGACCGTGCCTTGCTGCAGGGGAGAGCAGCACTCGCTCGTGGGGATACCGCATCAGCTATTGTTCAATTTCGAGCCGCAGTAGCGCTCCAGGACGGCGCTCAGTACAGCGAGCCACCGGTGTTTTATTACCCAGTGCGGGAAAGCTACGCCGCCGCCTTGCTAAAAGTAGGTCGGCGACGTGAGGCGGAGCGTGTCTTGGCTATGTTATTGCAAAAAACACCACGCGATCGGCCGGCTCTACAGGCCTTAGCCGCTATGGCGCTTGAGCGTGGGGAGCTAGCCGCAGTGGCCTCACTACGGACCGAGATAGAAGATCTAGACCAAGGAGCACAGGAGCCGCTGGAATTTGAATATTTTTAACCAACGCAGCACCTGAGCACTACTTTTGTATCTATGTTTTGCTGAGCGGTGGCGCGGCAGGTAGGATGGCGCTCCTATAGAAGGCCCGATAACCCCCATGAACGTTGTACCCCGCATTGGTTTTGTCAGTTTAGGCTGCCCAAAGGCGCTCGTTGATTCCGAGCGAATATTGACGCAACTGCGCGCTGAAGGTTACGCAGTCTCGCCCACCTACGAGCATGCGGATCTGGTGGTTGTAAATACCTGTGGTTTTATTGACGATGCCGTGCATGAGTCGCTCGATACGATCGGCGAGGCGCTCGCACACAATGGCAAGGTGGTTGTCACTGGTTGTTTGGGTGCTAAGCCAGAGATGATCCTTGCTCGGCACCCGAGCGTGCTTGGCATTACGGGTCCACATGCGTACGAAGAAGTCATGGGGCATGTGCATGCGCATTTGCCTCGCCCACATGATCCTTATTTAGACTTAGTTCCGCCGCAGGGAATCCGCTTAACTCCGCGTCACTATGCGTATGTGAAGATCTCCGAAGGCTGCAATCATCGCTGTAGTTTCTGCATTATCCCATCCATGCGTGGGGATCTTGTCAGTCGGCCAATCACCCACGTGCTCAATGAGGGCATTCGATTGCTTAACGCCGGAGTGCGTGAACTGCTGGTAATCTCCCAAGATACCAGCGCATATGGCGTGGATGTTAAGTACCGTAAGGAGCAGTGGGGCGATCGTGAAATCGCCACACGCTTTGTTGATCTGGCGCGTGAGTTAGGTGCGCTTGCAAAAGAGCGAGACGCATGGACGCGACTGCATTATGTCTATCCTTATCCGCACGTCGATGAGGTATTGCCCTTAATGGGTGAAGGGCTGGTTTTGCCTTATTTGGACATTCCTTTTCAGCATGGCAGCCCACGTGTCTTAAAATTGATGAAGCGGCCCGCAGCGGCTGAAAACACGTTGAAGCGCATCGCGAGTTGGCGCAGAGATCTGCCAAACATTGCCGTACGTAGTACATTCATCGTCGGCTTTCCTGGAGAAACAGAAGACGACTTCGCTGTTTTGCTCGATTGGCTGCGCGAAGCAAAGCTTGATCGTGTGGGGTGCTTCAAATATTCGCCAGTGGATGGCGCCACCGCTAACGCATTACCTGATCCCGTGCCTGAGCCTGTCAAAGAGGAGCGCTGGCAGCGATTTATGGAAGTGGCTGCCGAAATTAGCGCTGCACGTCTCAAGGGCAGAGTGGGCACAACAACTCGCGTGCTGATTGATGAAATCAAGCCTAAGGGCGCGGGCAGTGTTGCTATCGCGCGCAGTTATGCTGAGGCCCCTGAGATTGATGGGCACATTGTGGTCAAAACACCAGGCAAAGCTCAGGTTGGCAGTTTTATAGATGTAAAAATCATTGCGGCCGACACATACGATTTGACCGCAAAGCCTGTATAAAATATGGATTTTACTGTCTAGACGCTTGCGCGAATACCACGCCGCAGATCTTTATACCGTGGGGAAAACCCCAGCTCTCGCTGAATGTGTGCTGAGCTGACTTGACGTGATTCGGTCATAAATGACCAAGTTTCTGCGCTGACAGTTGCCTGTACCTCGGCGCGACTCAGTAGCGGGGGTTTTGGCAGGCCGAGCATGTCGGCAACCATTTCAAAATACACCGTGCTACTAATGGAATTACCGTCTGTGACGTTAAATATCTGCCCTCCCGCATGCGGGGAAGAGCCCAGTAGCAGCAGCGCACTGACTAAATCATCGACATGAATGCGGTTGCCGACACCTGCTTCTTCGTGACAAATCAAGGGCGTTCTACGCAGGATTCGCTCTATCGGCAGGCGCTCTGGTCCATAGATCCCAGGCACTCGTGCAATAACTAACTCGGTGGTACGGGCGGCACACCACTTACTCAAGGTCTGTTCGGCGGCAACTCGTCGCTTTGCTCGGGCGGATAACGGCTGCACAGGGGTCTTCTCATCAACTACTCCACCATCCGTATTGCCGTAGACGCCGGTCGTGCTGACATACACGATGCGTGACGCAGGAAGTTGTGTGGTTTCAAGTAGCGCTAAGAAGCGTTCGAGGCGTGAGTCACGCTCGCCTTCCCTTGCTGGAGGGACTAGATAATAAATCACTAAGGGCGTACCTAGTGCGTCGACTAAAACATTTACCGGGGTAGCTGCTACGACCGGGGCTGTATCTAAGTTGATGGTATGCGCGTCGATGCCGCATGTTATGGCTGCCGCGGCGCCTTGTGCGGAGCCGTTAAATGCAAGGGTGGGTCCGACAGCGCGTAGCCTCACGGCGAGTCGCGTGCCGGTATAGCCACACCCCGCAACCACAGAGGCTGTTGGCTTGTGCATAGCGCATTCTAGGCGAAATACAGGCACACTGTGTTCCCCATGCGCGTTGTGCTACTTCCTCAAAACCGTTCAGTCGAGTTGCTGCCTGGCCGGCCGATACTCGATGCGGCACTTGCCGCCGGCGTCAACTTGCCACATAGCTGTAAAGGCGGCAGCTGTGGCTCATGCCGAGCCCGTTTGATGTCAGGGACTGTGTCTTATCCGAGGGGCGCACCGTTAGGTCTGAGCCAAAGTGAAGCTGACCTGGGGCACGTATTGTTATGTCAAGCGCATGCTCTTAGCGATCTGACGGTTGAGGCGCGCGAGATCCGCCACATAACCGATGTGCAGATTAAGTCGTTACCATGTCGTATCGAACGGTTGGAACGCTGGGCTCCCGATGTTATGGGTGTTTATTTAAGACTTCCTGTGATTGAGGATTTCCGATTTCGAGCAGGTCAGTATTTAGATGTGATGCAAAGGGATCTGCGTCGTCGTAGTTTTTCTATCGCTTCTCCTCCGCATGATGCGGGGCTACTTGAGTTGCATATACGCAGGGTGGCAGGTGGCGGGTTTACATCGGCCGTGTTTGAGCATTACACCCCTGGTACTTTGCTGCGGATTGAGGGGCCTTTAGGGCAGTTTACATATCGTGAGCCCGACGATGATGTGGCCCGCCCCGCAATCCTGATTGCAGGTGGTACGGGGTTTGCTCCGATCAAGTCACTCTTGCGGCACGCCCTAGAAACAGGAACCTCTAGAATGCTGACGGTGTATTGGGGTGCGCGCCGTCGCATTGATCTATATCAGGATGCGTGGTTGCGTGATCAGCAACGGCGCTTTAAGAACGTGCATTATGTGCCGGTGCTGTCTGCGCCGGATGCACAAGAGTCAGTGCAATTTCGTATTGGAAACGTACATACGGCGGTGTTGGAGGATTTTGCCGATTTGTCGGCTTATGACGTGTATGCAGCAGGTCCGCCTGCGTTGATTCAAGCGCTACAAAGCGTCTTGCCTGCGCGCGGCTTGGCAAACGAGCGCTTTTATTTTGATTCGTTTGACTATGCCCCAGATTCACAGCGAGCCTAAGAGCTCTCTGGGCCCGCGGCTCACTAGGTGAGGTGCCGCCACTGGGCCAGAGCCTTTAGTAGACTATCGTCGTCTGGAGCGGCGGCTGTGATTAAAGGTCCCGTGAGTCCAATCTGACGTGCCGCTGACGCGATGCGTTCGCTGCCAGCGAGTATCGTGGTGTTCGTCAATAGTGCGCGACCTTTTGGTGTCAGTATCTCAACTAGGCATTTGAGTAGCTCGGGGCTAGTTGCGGTGACCACGTCGATCGCGCCTTTTTCCCAAAGTGCTTCAACCGCATCAACAGCGCCAACAATCGGGCGGCTGCAATGGCGCTCGTACATTTGTGCATAACTAATGCTAGCGCCGCGAGCGCTTAGGACGTCAGCTAGCAGTTCACGGCCACTATCGCCACGGACTATCAAAATCCGTTGTCCCGCAACATGCGCGAGTTCCGGTGCTGCTAATAGACTTTCACTGTTAAAGCCGCTCGTTGGGACCAATGACACTCGAAATCCGGCGTGATTGAGTGCGCGCGCAGTGGCAGGACCGACGGCCGCGAGCCTCAGGTCTCGGCGCCCGTCTAGGAGCTGCACACCAAAGCGGACCGCGTTGCTGCTGATGAAAATGATCCACTGAAATCGATCGATAGGACCTAATGCCGCACGTTGCGCGGCACGATCTGCTCGTGGACGTAATTCCATCGCGGGGAGCAGGTAGACGTTTGCACGGAGTTCAGTAAGGCGCCGGGCGAGCGAGGCCGCTTGCGTTTCAGGCCGCGTTACGAGTACACCGAGATCCGCGAGATTACTCACGGCTACTCAGCCATGCCCCGCAAACGAGCGAGCACGTTGGCGGCTCCTGTGCTGAGCAACTGATCGGCGAGCGCGAGGCCAAGCGAAGCGCCATCCTGTGCTGCTCCCTTCAAAGACCGTCGAAAAATCTGGCTACCATCTGGAGTTCCCACGAATCCTTCGATCGTCAATGACCCATCCGACAAAGTGGCATATCCCCCGATTGGTGATTGGCAGCTGCCACCTAAGCGCGCAGCAAAAGCGCGCTCCGCATCGAGGCACTGTCGGGTAGGTTGGTGGTTTAGAGGCTCAAGCAGCGCGAGTAAATTGGGTTCGCTACGGCACTCGATGCCCACGATCCCTTGGCCCACCGCGGGTAATGACACGCTGACATCCAGATATTCGGTGATTCTTGACTCAAGGCCAAGACGTATCAAGCCGGCGGCCGCAAGAATAATTGCATCGTAGTCGCCAGCATCGAGTTTTTTGAGGCGCGTATCGACGTTGCCGCGCAAGAGTTGCATCGACAGATCCGGACGGTATGCACGCAATCCACATTGCCGGCGTTGACTCGACGTTCCGACCCGAGCCCCTTGCGCTAAGTCTGTGATGCTGGCGGCGGTATTTGACAGAAATGCGTCACGGGGGTCGGTCCGCGGTAACACGGCTGCGATGCTAAAACCCTCTGGGAGCTCGCCCGGCACGTCCTTCATGGAGTGCACGGCGAGATCCGCGCGTTTTTCTTCGATAGCGACCTCGAGTTCTTTGATAAAGAGCCCCTTACCGCCAACGGCGGCTAAGGGGCGGTCCAGTATGCGATCGCCCTGCGTCACCACGGGCACTAAACTCACCGAGAGCGTTGGGTGTGCCGCCCGCAATAAGGTGGCGACGTGTTCGGCCTGCCAAAGGGCAAGCAGGCTCTTGCGAGTAGCGATGCGTAGGTGTTGCATGATCTCATCTTGCCATGGGCCAAAGATCAGGGGGCGTTCGCGCCGAATACGGGCAAAACAAGGACCTGATCCATCGCCGTAATTGCGCATTTGAAAAGACACGAAAATGCGCAAAAATCGTCAAAGATCGTCTAAAATCTAAAAAGCGAAAAACTGCCTAGAAATCACACTTTCTGATCAAATAAAGCCGTCTTGAGGCGGAAAATGGTCGAAATATCATCGTCGCCAAAGCCACCTTCGATCAGCTGGGCGTAGTGCGTGAGGGTTGTTTCGATCACGGAGAGCTCAACGCCATGGCGTGCCGCCATTTGGCGACAAATCTTGAGATCTTTGTCGTGGAGTCGGACACGAAAGCCTGCTGGGAAACGGTCTTTCGCCATGAATGGTGCTCGATTGACGAAGTACCAGGATGAGCCCGCCCCTTTGCCGAGTGTCTCAATGACTTTATCCAGTGGTAGCTGCTCTGCCTGCGCAAACGCCATCGCCTCGGCCACAGCCTGAATGATGCCGGCGCACATAATTTGATTAGTGGCTTTAGTTGATTGCCCAAAGCCAGTAGGCCCCATGTGGGTGACTGCACGGCCCATGGCATCCAACAGGGGTTTTGCGCGCCCAAAGGCCTCGGCCGAGCCGCCACACATAATGGCAAGGGTTGCATCGCGAGCGCCCTCAACGCCGCCACTCACAGGGCAGTCCAAAAATGCCGCCCCCAAGGGTCTTAGTTGCGCCTCGGCGCGCCTAGCGGTGTCTGCCGATACGGTGGAGCAATCGATCACCAAGAGCCCCGGACGTGCACTTGCTGCGATGGCATCAATGACGCTCAGTACATCCGCATCTGCCGAGACACACAAGATCAAGGCATCGACCTCAGCGGCAAGCTCTGCAGGGCTCGCATAGGCGGTGGTGTCGATTTCCAGCGCGAGTGCCTGTGCTTTTTGGGCGGTACGATTCGTTACGCCAGCCAGGAAACCTGCGCGCTTGAGATTGCGTGCCATGTGGGCACCCATAGCGCCAAGGCCAATAAATCCTGTTTGCACGACAACTCCCTATGCGACTGATGGATATTCCCAGTCTATCTCGCTTTGATTGCTGACGCAGTATGGCAAGCCGGCTACGGCGTTACCATGACAGAGGCCTTCCGCAGGCGGTTGGGGGCAGCGCCCATGGATGTCCACCAGAAAACTTTAAGAGGCCCCGCGTGCGCCTCTGAAGCTTAACGCGCCGTGCAGGCTTCCTCGACCTCAGCTTTTGCATTGACGCGCGCGGCCTCAATTTCGGCATCCGATAGGAATGTCTGAGTTTTATCCATACCTTCGCGGTAGATGCGGCGGGAGTGGATATAACGGTCGTAGCGTTCTTTCGCAATTTGGCAATTATCTGCCTGCGCTGCCTGCACATCCTCTTCCACTTGGCGCTTGATCTCAGCGGAGGGCGCCCGAGCGCCGGCGGGCCGAGGCTGGGTGGTGCGTGCTGGCGTGTTTTGGGTAGTCGCTGGCGGCGCGCTTGCCGAGGAGCTGTCCATCAGACCAACACCGTTGTGGCTACTCATCCTCGTTTCAACGGCGAGGAGTTTGCCATCACTCGGTGGTGGTTTGTCGGTGTAATGAACGGCCCCATCTTTGTCAGACCATTTGTAAACCGATACGTCGGCATGTGCCGTTAGACCGGC